>Ga0172382_10000051_pt1 | contig 175387 bp, 162 predicted proteins | sample Leawel138RmetaG_FD_122245 | JGI IMG/M metagenome (GOLD analysis project Ga0172382, IMG submission 122245) | Leachate microbial communities from a municipal landfill in Southern Ontario, Canada - Leachate well 138R metaG | ecosystem: Engineered > Solid waste > Landfill > Unclassified | place... | reverse complement strand
TGCAGGGCGATATCCGTTCCTACACCACCACGCGCAGCGGCGCCTATACGCGGGTGGGTAGCGCCGCCATCGGCAACTGGCTGTGGCGGCAGGGCGCCTATGGCGAGGCGGAGGCCATGGGCGGGGCGGACACGCCCACCGCCTGGTGGATCAATTTCGGCGGCTATGTGCCGAACAATCCCTATAACAACAGCGCCACCGCGCCCAACAGTCACAATGGGCCGCTGCTGGAAGGCTTCATGGGCATCGGCACGTTGGGCGGCGGCAATCTGACGGTGTCCGCCGGCGGCAATGTCGGCGTGATGGAAAACTGGTCGATCCAGGCCAATGGTGTCAGCGAGACCAACATCGGCGTTGTCGCCTCGACCGCGCTCAACCTCGCGGTGGGCGGCACGGGCCGCGTGACGGATGTGACGATGGTGGAAGGCCGCGTCACCGGCGGCACGCTGGTGCAGACCGGCGGCGGCGACATGATCGTGAAGATCGGCGGGTCGCTCAATCCGGGTTCGGGCACCAACCATGCCGGCGATCTGAACGGCACATTCGTCAACCTGCGCGGCGACATGGAGATCGCCGCCGGGTCGATCGGGGTGATCCAGCCCTATATCGCCAATGTGTTCGAGCTGGCGCTGGAACCGCGCGTGCCCGATCCGCTCAACCCCGCCAAGGCACACAGCCGGGGCGGCATCAGCCTGGTGCCCGGCGACGGGCAGGTGCGCATCACCACGCGCGGCGACATGGTGGTGGCGGGCGCGGCCGATCCGGGGCGGGTGACGCAATCGGCCAATGCCGGCGTCAGCTATATCAGCATGGCCGAGATATTGCCCGCACCGCAGGCCTATTGGACTGCCGACGCGGCGGCCACCTTCGGCATGACGGAGGGCGCGCTCGTCACGCGGCAGGACGCCCAGTTCCTGATCGATCAGGGCTATGCCACGACTTACGACGATCTCCTCGCCTGGTATGTCGGCTGGCTGTTCACCATCGAAACCAGCGACGAATCGACATTCGTGACCGCGCGCCAGCCCGGCGACATCCTCCGCACCGGCTTCAGCCTGTGGCAGCCGGATACGGCGATCAGCCTGTTCTCGGCCGGCGGCGACCTGACGCCGCTGGTGTTCGACAACACGGGCAATGTGGACACCCGCAACGTCATGAAGATGGACGGCGGCCGCTACTGGTTCCCCGGCACCCTCAGCGTGATCGCCGCCCATGGCGACGTGTTCGCCGATGCGGGCAATTGCAGCGGCACCGGCACGACCTGCGATGGTGGGGCGGGCGGCGCGGCGGTGCTGGAACTGGCGCCCTCGGCCAATGGCAGCCTCGAATTCCTCGTCGGCGGTTCGATCCGGGGGGCGGGCACCTATATGGCGTCGGACGGCACGCGCCATCCGGCCGGCATGGCGGTCGGCATGTCGGGCATGGCGTGGAACGCCAATGACGTGCCCAACCCGTTCCGGCCGCATTGGAACACCTTCTATTCCCGCGCCTGGGGCGGCCCGGCCAACAGCGGCCGGCTGGCGCTGACGGCCAGTCCGGGCGTCTCCGCCAACAGCCTGCTGCCGTTCCAGCGCGATACGGCGCTGGGCACGCTGTATGAAGGGCAGCGCGATCCGATGCGCTTTTATGCGGTGGGCGGCGATATCACGAACTTCAGCGTCGGCTTTATGGACTGGCAGGTGGCGACGCCGAATTATATCGGCGCGGGGCCGGCGGAAATCCGCGCCGGGCGCGACATCGTGAATTTCGGCAGCAGCCCGCTGCTGGGCTGCGGGTCCAACGGCCTCACCAGTTGCCGCACGGCGGACAATTCCTACCTGAGCGGCGCGGGCACGATCCGGGGCTATGTCGTCCACAACGATCCGCGCGACATCTCCGTGCTGTCGGCCGGGCGCGACATCATCCAGTCGAGCATGAATATCGCCGGACCGGGCAATCTGGTGGTCGAGGCCGGACGCGATATCTATCAGGCCGATCGCGGCATCTTCAGAAGCGTCGGTCCGCTCTATGGCCTGTCGCCCGAAACGCGGCAAGGCGGCGCCAGCATTACCATCCTGACGGGTGTGGGCACTGGCGGGCCGGACTATGCCCGCTTCCTCGACCTCTATCTGAACCCCGCATATCTGGCCGATGCCGAACGCCCGCTGGCCGAACAGAATATCGTCAATGACGAAGGTTTCGTCGAGGAGGTGAACAAGGTCGCCAAGAATTACGGCGAGGAACTGGCCGCATGGCTGGAAACCCGCTTCGGCTATGAGGCGGAGGATGCGGACGATGCCCGTCTATATCTGGCGACGCTGACCCCGCAGGAGCAGGCGATCTTCGCCCGGCAGGTCTATTTCGACGAATTGAAGATCGGTGGACGCGAATATAGCGGCAAGATCGAAAGCGGGCGTCTGAGCAGCTATCTGCGCAGCCGCCTCGCCATCGCGGCGCTGTTCCCGGAAACGGACGCCGAAGGAAACGCCATTTCCTATGGCGGCAACCTCACCATGTTCGGCGCGTCGGGCGTGCGGACGGAGTTCGGCGGCGATATCGAGATGCTGGTGGCCGGCGGGCAGACGACGCTGGGCGTCGGCGGCATCGCGCCGCCTTCCACGGCGGGCGTGCTCTCCATGGGCTCGGGCAATGTCGACATCTATTCGCTGGGCTCCATCCTGCTGGGGCAGAGCCGGGTGTTCACCACTTTCGGCGGCGATATATTTATGTGGGCGGCCGATGGCGACATCAACGCCGGGCGCGGGGCCAAGAGCACTGTGGTCTATCAGCCGCCGCGTCGGGTCTATGACAGCTTCGGCAATGTCACACTGTCGCCGCCGACCCAGAATACGGGCGCTGGCATCGCCACCCTAGCCCCGATCCCGGAAATCCCGGCGGGCGACGTGGACCTGATCGCGCCGCTGGGCGTGATCGACGCGGGCGAAGCCGGCATCCGCGTGTCGGGCGACATCAACCTCGCCGCGCTGCAAATCCTCAATGCCGCGAACATCAAGGTGGAGGGCGAGGCAACCGGCATCCCAGTGATGGTGGCGGTCAATACCGGCGCGCTCACCTCGGCATCCTCGGCCGCGAGCGCCGTCGCCAATCAGGCCGCGGATCTCGCCGAACGCGCCCGGCCGCAGGGTCGGACAGAAATCCCGACGATCCTCAATGTCCGCTTCCTCGGCTTCGGTGAGTGATTTCCTTCGTGGGGCGGCAACGCCGCCCCACCATCTTCCTTTTGGAGACAGTATGAACAACCAGTCCGCCGCCACTGCGGTGCCCACGTCCACGCCAAGGCTCCCGCTATTCTATCGTGCGCTGGCGCCGCTTCATTCCGAACGCCATGCCGACTGGCGCCTGAAGGAAGGCGATGCCTCCTTTGCCGCCGAAACGCCCTATGTGCCGATCGTCGTGGGCGAGTTGGCGCAGGCTGCCCGCACCTATCCGATCGTCTTTGCCGCCGGCGACGCGCAGCCGATCGCCATTCTCGGTCTTGAGCGGCGCAATCTCTTCCTCCATGATGGGCGCTGGGCGGCCGATGCCTATGTCCCGGCCTATGTCCGCCGTTACCCCTTCGGCTTCCTCGCCACGATGGAGGCCGGGAGCGATGAGCCGACCGGCTTTGCGCTGGCCATCGACACCGGCTCGGATCGCGTGGCGCGCGAGGGGGCCGAAGGCGCGGCGCTGTTCGAGAATGGCGAGCCATCGGCGCTGACCAGACAGGCGCTGGAGTTCTGCAACGCATTCCAGACCGAAGCGCGCGCCACCATGGCGTTCGCCAAGGCGCTTCAGGACCGCGACCTGCTGGTCGAGCGCCGCGCCGACGCTACCTTGCCTGATGGCCGCAAGCTTGGTCTTGAAGGCTTTCAGGTAGTCGATTCCGCGAAATTCTCGACGTTGCCGGACGACGTGGTGCTCGAGTGGCACAACAACGGCTATCTCGCCTGGGTCTATTTCCATCTCGCTTCGCTCGATCGTTTCTCGACGCTGCTCGATCGACAGGCGCTCCGCATCGCTGTCGCGCCGGAGTCACAAGCTGCTGCTTCATCCGAACCTGTCGCCGCCGATGGCGATGCGGCTCCCAAATCCGCCAAATCCAAAAAGGTCGTTGCCTGATGTCCCGTATCCTCCTTCTCTCCGCTGCCCTGCTGGCTTCCGCTTCCACCTCCGCCGCTTCGGCGCAGACCGTGGGCGGGGCGCAGCCCGCGACGGCGCCCGCCGCGCAGCCCTTGGGCGGTCCGGTCATTCCGGGCGTCTGCCTGCTCTCGCGTGAAGCCATTTTCGCCAATGCCGCGGTCGGCAAGGTGGCCTCGGCGCGGCTTGCCGAACTGACCCGCGCCGCCCAGACCGAGATCGACGCGCAGCGCACACCGCTGGAGGCCGAAGCCCGCACGCTGGAAGGTCAGGCCGGCAACGCCCAGACCCAGCAGCGCCGCCAGGCTCTGGCGACGCGCTGGCAGGCGCTCCAGCAGCAGGCCGCGCATTCGAGCCGCGAGATCGAAGCGACCCGCGCCAAGGCACTGGAGCAGATCGCCACGCAAGCCCAGCCGGTGATCGCGCAGGTCTATGGCCAGAAGAAGTGCGGCCTGCTGTTCGACCGCGGCGCGGCGCTCGGCGGCAATTTCGCCAATGACCTGACCGCCGATGTGGTGCGCGCGCTCGACACCCGCATCCAGACCATCACCTTCGAGCGCGAGCGCCTGCCGCAGCAGCCCGCCGCGCCGACCGTCCAGTAAGCCGCAAACGATAGGGAGAATATCATGTTGCCGGTCATCGGCCTCCTGCTCGCCGGTTTTCTGCTTGGTGCTCTCCTTGCCGGCATTGCCGCCGCCTTCGTCATCGGCGTCATCCATCGCGAGGCGGCAAGCATCGTCGATAGCCATATGTTCGCCATGGCCGGGACGTTCGCTGTCCATTCGGAGCACGGCGACGGCAAGGTAGTGGCACTTTCAGGATTTCCCCATGCAAACCGATAGGATCGAAACGACGCTGGCGCGCTCATGCCGCCCTGTGGCCGGCGCCGGCGGCGGGCTGGCGCAATGGTGGCGCGACATCAGCGCCAGCCACAGCGTCTATGTCGCCGAGCGCGCGCAGCGCCGCCGTCGCAAACGCGAACTAATGCCGGTCACGCCATTCCAGTTGTGGTTCTACCGGCTGGCATTTTCCGGGCTGGGGCTGACCTATGCCTGGCTATTGATGGAAAGATTGTCATGACTGCCAAGAAGCCCTCGCTGATTGCCCGCGCTGCGCGCTGGACGGCGGCCCTGCTCGGCGCCTGCGTCGCCGCGACCACGCCGGTCGCCGCGCAATCGGTCGCACCGGCACAGGCCCCGGCCGAGTGGATCGCCTATGCCGAGGCGGCGACCGCCAGCGTCACCGCGTTGCTTCAGGCCGACAGCGAACCGGCGGTGCGCCTGCGCGCCTATCTCGACGCCACGCGCTCGGCGCCCGACCAGCCCACCGCGCCGCTGGTGCTGAAGATCTGGGTCGATGCGAATGGCGCGGTGTCGCGGATCGACTATCCGCCCTTCGCTCATGCTCAGGCCAATGCCGATCTGCGCGGTCTGATCGTCGGCGCGGCGCTACCGGGCGCCCCGCCAAAGGATATGCTGCTGCCGATGCGCATTGCGGTGCAACTCGACGCCAGGCCGACGCAGCCCCTGCCGCCGGGCAGCGTCTGAGGACAGCGTAGTGATGAGCATCGGCCTGATAGTCAGTCATGCGGCGGCCTTGCTCGCCGGCATATGCGGAGCACTGATCGCACTGAAAATTGCAGCGCTGATCCGCCGCCACCGGGATGCGTTTGACGATGACGACTATGACTATCATCCTTATGGCGTCTGAACCGTGCCCGGTTATTGGCACGTCTTTTTCAACCCCAATGCGAGTAAACTGATCTTATGAACGGAAATGAGCTTGCCGACGCCCTTGCCGCCGCACAGGGCGTCACCAAAGCCGACGCCAAAAAGGCCGTCGACATCGTCTTTTCGCTGATCGGCGACGCTGCCGCCAGCGGTGAGGAAATATCGATCAACGGGTTTGGGAAGTTCGCGGTGAAAGATACGCCGGAGCGCGAGGGCCGCAACCCCGCTACCGGCGAGCCAATGACAATCAAGGCGGCCCGCAAGATTGGTTTCAAGCCCGCGAAGGCGCTCAAGGACAAGCTCAACGGCTGAACGGGAGGCGGCAATGGCGCCACGCCCACTGGCGATGGGTCGGCATTGTCGCCTGACGCCCGATGGGTGTCGTACCGGGTGGAATCTTCCGACCGATTATCCCATGGTTGCACCGTGCCAGCGACCTTTTCGGGAGTAAGAATCTGATGAGCGACCAATTCCATCGCTATCGGATATTCGAGTCGCCCTATTTCGTGGTCGCTGTTCAAGCGCTCTCCGCAGCCGGTGCGGTAGCGTTTCTTGTCTCAATCCTCGTCAATGCCTGGGTTTTCTACCGCTGGGGTCTGAACTTTCTTCAACTCGCCTCGCCTGCCGATGTGATCAATTCAGGGTTGCAACTGTTCCTCGTCGCCAGCGTCCCCTTGCTGGCGGGCGCCGTCGGCATTCTCGTTCAGAAGTTCGTGCTTCCCCAGAGCGTCCAGCCAATGTTTTTCAAATGGCTGCGCCGGGTCTATGGATTTTTGCTGACCGTCCTTTTGGGCGTATATTTCCTATTCGACGTCCAGCGCTGGATCGACGAAACCATCACACGCTGGCTCATCTTCTATTCGGTGCTGTTTTTCGTTGGCGGGACCGTGGTTGGCCGAGTGTTCCTGTCCCCAGGCGTTCAGGACAGCGCGACCATTTCAGAGCGTGAAAGTCGGAAATGGTCCTGGCTGGCGCCGGTACTTCTGGGCTGCTTTGTCATCGGGGTTCCTGTGAACCAGAGCGTTTCGGCTGTGATCGCACAGGGATATGTGGGCGATTTCACTTTCGATGTCCCAGGCGCGCATTGTACGCCTGCACGCGTGATGTGGCTGGGGGATCGGGCCATTGTCGGCCGATGTGAAAACGGTAATTTCGTCGTGCTGAACGCCCCTGACCGCGTGGTGATGAACAAAGCCGCTCTATAATATGGCGGCACTTTGCCATGCGACGGATGGCATGAAGGATGATCGAAGCCATATGGAGGCCGCGCGATGGCGGCCTCCGGCATATGGATTTATGCGGCCTTCTTCACGGCCTTCTTCAGCGCCTTGATCTTCTTCTCATGGTTCGAGACCTTGGCCTTGCGCTTCCTGATCTCCTGCTTGAGCGAGATCACCTTTTTTTCGGCGGCGTTGTTTTTCTTCGACAAGAGTCGTCTCCTTGTTGGAACGGCTGTCCTTCGGCGCGTTCTTCTTGATGAACCCGCGTATGAACTGCCTGATTTCGCGAGCGGCGCTGGTATCCAGCTCATCGCATAATTGCAGGAACTGCTCGCGCTCATCGCTGCTGATACGGATCAGCAGCTGGCTGTCTTTCTTGTTGCGTTTCGCTGTTCTGACCTTGTCTGTCATGACAAACTCATACAAGAAAGTGATATGCAATGTATATACATTTCTGTGGTGGTCAAGGGTGGCCCAGGGCCGCTCAAATTCCGTCGCCGCATTTGCTCAATGCCGCGCGTCGAACAGGAATCCGAAGACGAGGGCTGATTGAACCGCTCAACTTCAGGCCGCTATCGGCAGCCCTTCGGAATCATTGGCGCCGGCCCCAACCTCTGCATCGGCAAGCCCCAGAAACCGGGCAAGTGCGGCCTGACGGGAATCACGATCCAGTGCATAGGCGGTATGTTTGAATGCCATCCCCTGAAGCAGACCCTGAATATACCCCGAGATCGTGTCGGCGGCCATGATCAGCGCCGTGTCGAGCGTATGGATGTATTTGCTCGTCACGCTGCTGCGCGAATGCCCAACGATTGCCGAGATGGTCGCCTCGGTGAACCCAAGATCGTTGCCAAGACTGGCGAAGCTATGACGTAAAACATGGGCCGTCATCCATTCCAGGTCGGTCCCTTTTAGGATGGCCTTCCACTGGCGCGGAAAGCCGCCGAAGGCCTGGTCAAGTTTGCGCACACCTGAAAATACGAAGTGCGCATCATCATCCGAACGCAGGTTCTCGAGCCGTTCGACCACCCGCAGGCCGATGGGGCGAACAGATGCACCTTCCTTGCTATCGTTCAGGCGCAGACAACTATTGTCGCCATCGAACTCAGCCCATTCCAGTCCGATAATCTCGGAGCGCCGCGCTCCGGTCAGTGCAATGAGCCGGGCGATCTCGACCGTCATTGCATAATTCGGGTTCTCGCTTGCGTTATCGAGTATCTGCCCGAAGCGACGGTATTCATTTTCCGTCAAACGGCGAGTACGAACCTGGTCCTTGGGCTTTTTCACACCCGCAGCCGGGTTGACGTCGATGACGCCCTGATCCTTCGCGTAAGTCAGGATACCGCCCAGAAGTCCGATGGTGCGGCTCGCAGTGCCAACGCCACCCTTGACGACAGAGCGCCCACGCAGGTTCGTGGTCTTTACGTTTCGCCGGGTCTTACCGGCCATCACGTCCTTCATAACCTTATTCACGTCGGCCTTGGTCAGATCCTTGACGCGGCGCGTCCCGATCAGCGGTACGATGTGACGGTGAATACGTCCCTTGTCGGATACGATGGTTCCAGGTCGCTTCGGTCGCCCGCCCTTGCCCAGGATCAGGCCGGCGTCCAAATCCTTGAGATAGAGGTCGCATAGCTCTTTGACCGTCATGGCCTTATGATCGAGCTGCTTTTCCTCAGCAGGGTTCTCGCCCTGCGCAATCCGGCCGAGCAGCGCCTTCGCCTCTTTCCGGGCGAGTTCGGGCGTCCAAACTCCATGCAGGCCGATCGTGAATCGCCGGGAGCGACCAAGGGCGCGATATTGCACGAGGTAGCTGCGCTTGCCCGATGCGAAGACTCGCAGCCCGAAACCAGGCAGGTCATCGTCCCAGATGAAATAATCCTTTTCCCGTGGGCCAGCGGCATCCACAGTGCGCTTGTTGATCTTGGACATAGTGAAAAACCTCCGGCGTCTGGCCTGCTCCCACGGAAGCACCACGGAAGCAGGTGGGAGCAAAGTCCCGAGTAAAACATCGTGCCATCGGCGTATTCTAGTACCAAAAAAACCTAATGAATATAGAGCATTAGCGTAGATTATTGCAGGTTGGCGTAGAATGGAAAGCCGTGGCGTGGCCCTAATTCTATTCCTCCGAAGGCAAAGGCCACACGTTCGAATCGTGTCGGGTGCGCCATTAAAATCAAGCACTTAGACGATATACCAGCGGTCACAAAATGGCCGGAGTCACCACGAGGCTAATTCGTCGCCGCGCGAATGGCAGGTGCATGAGCCATCGGGCGCGCGTCAAACCAACCGAAAAACACGAAAATTGGAATTGCGCATGAAAATGTTGCCCTATGTTTTTTGGTGATACGAGTGATACAGGTGATACAATCTTATAAATAAAGGGAAAAACCTGTATCACCCGCCGATTTTTCAGGTGATACAAGGTGCTACAAGGTGATACAGACGCTCAGGAAGCGCCGGTAATGAACCGGCGAAGGCCCTCGCCATCGTCGTCATTGCCGTTGTCGCCCTTGTCGGATTCGGATTCGCGCGGCCCCCAGTCGCCATCGGTGCCGCCAAGCGCCCGATATGCGGCTTGCGCCTGGCGAACCATCGCGCTGCGAAGCTGACTGTCGGCAATAGTGACGCTTCGCCGCGCTCCGCCGGGTGTTTCCAGCTTCGGTGCCCATACAGTCAGACCGTGGCGCGGGGTGCGGACAAAGGCGCATCCGGCCAGTTCCAGTCCGTTCGCCTCACAGTCGAAATATGCCAGAATGACATTGCCGGACTTGTTTGGCGTTAGCCGCGAATTGCGGGTTAACCCGGTGACATTCACTTGGTGCATGGTGCTGCTCCTTAGAGAAAGAGGAATCCGCCTTCGCGGGCCTCATAGGGTGAAGGGGTGATTTCATTTGCGAGAATGCGGCCAACGGCGATCGCGGCGGCAACAGCGCCATCGATTCGCCCGCGCGCCCGCTCCTTGGTGAATTTTTCGTTTTCCGCCGCGTCCTTATCGGCCACTACATTGCCGAAGCACATGCGCAGCAGCGGGTTGCCGCCGTGCCGGAAGTGTCCGGTCAGGATCGCCCGCTTCAGTTCTTTCACGGGCGCGGCCATGCTGGCGAAGCCTTGGCCAAACTGGCTGACCGTGAAGCCCTCTTCCTGAAGGGACGTATTCACTGCCGTCGAGTTCCAGCGGTCGATCGCGATTTCCTGCACACCGTATCGCTCGCCAAGCGCGATGACATGATCCACGATGGCCGAATGATCCACCACGTTGCCGGGTGTCAGGGTCAGGACGCCTTCGGCAGCCCAGCGCATATAATCCGCCCGGTCCTTTTCGCCCTTCTTCGCGATATTCGCTTCGGGCAAGAAAAACATGGGCAGCACGTCATAACGCTGGCCCTCGTCATCGTCTTCGGGAAAGACGGCCACCACGGCAGTCAAATCTTCCACGCTGGAAAGGTCGATACCAACCCAGCACGGTTGCCCGGCAAGGTCTTCGATCGGAGTCATGGCTTCAGCGGCATCATAAACTTCGAGCGCCAGCCACGGATTCGCCGCCCCTTCCTGCCATTGGTTAAGGTGGAAGCGCCGGAAATCAGCAATCTCGGCAGGAAAATGTTCAATCCGCCGCGCCTTGATGCGCAGCTCGTCCATTGAACAGAAGCCGGCATCGATCGCCGGGTTGGCCGCATGCCAGGCGGATTCATCCCGCCAGTCGGTTTCGGGATTGACGTCGCGATGACCCAGATGCTGGCTGACCGTGAACAGCCCGTCCGGATTGTCCATCATGAACAATTCGGCAGAGATATGCCGAAATTGATGTGGCGTGATAGCGACGCCCAGAACCCGCTTCGTTTGGGCACGGATGGCGTGCGCCATGGTTTTCGCGCCGATACAACTTCCGTCCGGTGCCGGAAAGAGCCACGGACTCGGTGTCGGGCACAGCTTTGGTCGCCATTCGTTGAGATAGATTTCGAGCATGGCCACGGTCTGATCAGGCAGGCGGAAGCGCAGCGGCTCCTCATTCTTTACCTCCTCGGCCTCGTGCTCGATAATCCAGAACGCGTCCTTACCTTGCCCGATCCGCTTGATTGACCTGCCCAGTTCCAGAGCAGTCAGGTTAGCGCGGCGGACGCTGCACATGAGCAACACCTCGATTGCCATGGCGGTGCGGGCAAGCGCGGGTGCCCACGGCTTGCCGGGATTCTTGAGGGCGCGTTCCATCAAAAGGAACGGCAAAAGCTGGACGTTGTCGGCAAAACGCTTGTCGTCCAGCCTGTTCAGCAACGCTCGGTTTTTTGGCGTCATGCCTCGCTGCAGGTCGTGCTGTTCGCGTATGCTGTAAAATATCCTGTCGAGACGTTCGAGATCGCTGTCAGACAGTTTGCACCAGCGGGCAATGGTCCGCGCCCGGAATGCCAGCTGAAACATCTGCGGCGTGATCTTGCCGTCGGCCCGTTGATGCAGATACTGCATCGCCCGGTCGATATTTCCTGGTCGGACCACATCGGCGAGGTGCTTTAGCGCCGATACCGCCACCCCGCATTGTACCAGCGCTGACACGATAATTGTTACATTGTAGCGATACTGCCCGATCGTTCCCGGCTTCAAGGGCTTGCGGGGCACTTCCTCGAAGCAGGAGGGCATTGCCAACCAATCCCCGCCGAAGTGCCATAGTCGCTGTCGGCCGCGACATTGAGGACGTTGGTGGCGGTATTGCCACGGGCCAGTGCCCGCGTGCTGTTGCCGGCGATCGTCACGCCACCGTTAGCAAGCGCCGCCGCTGGCGCGAGGGCATCGCCTCCCGCAAGCGTCACGTTGGCAAAGGTGGTAGCGTTGGCGTTCACCGCAGCCGTGCTTTGCTGATCGTTGGCGATGCCGGCGCTGGCAGTCTGGGTCGTCCCGGTGTTCAGCGTCACACTGTTGACGGCCCGGTTTGCCGAAGCTTCACCAACCGTGCTGTTGCCCGACATGGTCACGCTGCTGTTGGCAAGGCCAAGACCAATCGTTGCGATCCGATCTTCGTTGTACAGACGGGTCGTGGCGCTGCTGGTTGCCGTCGTGATAGCGACTTGCATGTTGGCAAGCACATGATCACCGGTTGCCGTGTCGGTCCCATTCAGCGCAAGGCTGGCAGTGCCGATGGTGCTGAGAAGTCGAAAGCGATCGTGGTGACAGCATCCAGCGTCAGAATGCTCCCCCCCGTCAGGCTGGAACCGGTGCCGGTAATTACGCCGGCTCCGCTCACACCAGCAAAGTTGATGGGATCGGTTCCGATGGTCCCTTGCAGGCCGATGTCCGCCGACAAATCGGCATCGCTCGTCTGGAAGTTCTGCAGACCGGTGGTGCTGGCGATCCCGTTCGCCGCGACCGATAGCGTGCTGTTGGCGCTGTTGCCGGTAGCGGATGCGACGGATCGATTAGCTTCGGACAGAATGGTAGCATCCGCCACATCCCCGCCCACGACGGTCAACATGCCAGCGGCGGTCGTCGGAGTCGCCGGATTGTCGAGCTGTGAAGCGGAAATCGCACCCGTTTCCGACTGGGCGTTCTGCACCGCGAACGACGCATTGGCCGTAAGCACGGCGTTACCGGAGCCATCGAATGTTGTAGTCACGCCCGTAGTGGGCGTCGTGGACGCCGTATCGATATTGTTGCCGCTGACGATCAGTTCATTTGCGGTTGCCCGGTTGCCATGGGCGGATGCCTGGATGGTGTTGCCCGAGGTCGACACACCAGCGCCGGTGACATTATCTTCGATCATCGTACGGATGATGTTCGCGCCACTCGCAGTGGCAGCGATCGTCGAAGTGTCACGGCCCGCGGCCTGCGTATTGCTGACAGCGGCAACTGATGCGAAGTCTCCACCCGTGTCGACATTGCCGGTGGAAAGCATCGCGCCATTGTTGACGTCGTTGCCATAAGCGGCGGCAACAAAAAGATTGCCGTCATTCGCCGTCGAGCCGCCAATCACATCGCCCTCGACGACAAGTCCGATATTGCCGCGCTGGAAGGCGAGATTGCCGATTTGCTCACAGGGCTGGTGGCGTGAGGTTAAACGGACACCTCACGCTTCCACGGGGATGGGAGTTGGCACCGCTCAAAAGACTGACACGTTTCGGCTACGGCGACGCTATTGCGGCAGATGATCGAGATTCCAGCGGTCCCGTTTTGGTTTACGGTTCCAATGGACCTTTCGACCGACATTCGGCCGCCAACACTCTTGGTCCATGCATTGTCGTCGGTCGTAAGGGATCATACGGGAAATGCCAGTATTCCGAAACGCCGGTGTTCGCGGTGGACACTACGTTCGTGGTCGATCGGCGTCATACCGAGGCTGATCTGCGCTACCTCTTTCACCTCTTAGGGATTTTGGGTCTAGACGAGCTTTCAGACGATACGGCGGTGCCCGGTCTTTCCAGAGAAAAGGCCTACCAGTCGCTTGCCCCTCTGCCTCCGCTCGAAACCCAGAAACGCATCGCGGCATTTCTGGATGAGAAAACGGCGCGGATCGACGCGCTGATTGCGAAGAAACAGGCGCTGCTCGACCGCCTCGCCGAAAAGCGGCAGGCGATCATCACCCACGCCGTCACAAAAGGCCTGAACCCCGGCGCCCCGATGAAAGACAGCGGCATCGACTGGCTCGGCCAAATCCCGGCGCATTGGGAGGTGAATTGCTGCAACCGGCGATATTCACGCCGGATGATGTGCAGGCATTTTCCACCATATGGTTCAAGGGCCGGCGCGAACATAGCGGGCAGGATCATCGGGCGATGAACGCCATTCTCGACGTGTGCGTCGACCGCTTCAACAATCAGCAAGAGCCAGTGCAGGAGGAGTTTCGCGGCCATCTGACGGCGTTCCGCAACCTCTACGCTTTCCTGTCGCAGATCATGCCGTGGTTCGATCCGGGGCTCGAACAGCTATATGTCTTCCTGCGCAACCTGTCGTCGAAGCTGCCGCAGGCGGGCGATGGAACGCGGTTCACGCTGGACGATGATGTGGCGCTGAAATATTTCCGGCTACAGCAAATGAGCCAGGGCAGCATTGACCTGTCTTTGGGCGAAGCCGACCCGATCAAGGGACCAACCGACGTAGGCACCGGGCGGCCGAAGGATACCGAGGTTGCGCTATCGACGCTTATCGACAAACTGAACGAGCGCTTCGGCACGGATTTCACCGAGGCCGATCAACTGTTCTTCGATCAGGTGCGATCAGCGGCGGAACAGGACGAACGGATTGTTGAGGCGGCAAACGCCAACACGCCCGGCAATTTTTATACGTGGTTCGGGCGCATCATGGATGAACTTTTCATCCAGCGGATGGAAGGCAATGACGAAATCGTGACGCGCGTAATGAGCGACCGGCAGTTTCGCAGCGCGACACAGGAACATCTGGCGAAGGAGATCTACGAGCGGATTCGGGGCCAAAATCAACGATGACCCGGAGCATCTAGCGCGATCCGGTCACGGATATCCAGCCTTCTCCGCGATATCAAAATGTCAGGCTTTGCAGGCCAACTGCTGCCTGTTTAGCGAGAAGGTGGCCGTAATGCCTGTCGATCATTTCCAAACTTGTGCCGGAAAGGCGGGCGACGGTAAGAGCGTCGAGACCCACGCCTATCAAATCCGTGATAACGCTATGGCGCAGCGTATATGCGACCGTATTTTCTGGCAGGCCTGCTGTCTTGGCAGCGCGTTTGATAAACCAGTCCCAACCGTCCCGCGCCCATTGCTTGCCGCTGGTGCGTATGAACAGCCATTCGTCGCCGGGACGCTCCTTGGCAGCTTCCGCAAAATGGGCGCTGGTCGTCGGCGGTAGCACCACCATTCGGCTTCCACCTTTGTCTTTGGCGACGGCAAGTGCGCCCGTGCGTGGTTCAAAATCTGATACCAGCAGTTTGGACTTGTACGGTTTTGCGCCGGTCATCTGAGCGTTTTAAGCTCGCGACAGGAGACCGATGAGATGATCAAGCATAGCGAAGAGTTCAGGCAGGAGGCGGTGCGTATTTGGCCACGCCCTTTGCGGCGCTTCGCGCCAGCGCGGCTTTCGAGCGGCCGATGCGGATTTCTCAGGCAACTATATCTACGATCCTGCCGCGGCGCGACGGATGCGGCAAAAAGCGTCGTCCATCAATGCACCCGCGCTCGACATGGCGCGACGGACGACCTCAGGCCACTTGACGCGACGGAGCGCAACGCGCGGACGGGAATCGCGTTCCGGGTTTCTCAGTATATCCCGATCTGCGCCGCGAGGCTCTGCGCCGCGCGCACATAGGCGGGCCCGCCGCACACGGTCCAGGCATGAGGCAGACGGATGCGGGGAATGTCGCGCAACGCCGGATGATGCAGCATTTCAGTCCCTTGATCGGCAATATCGTCGGTCGACGTTTCGACGATCATGAAGTCTGGCTGCGCAGCGACCAGCTCCTCGATCGACAATTGCGAGAGTGCGGGCTTGCCGAGCTTGCTCGCGAGGTTGACGAGGCCGACGCGCTGCATGAGATCATCGACCAGTGTGCCCGTTCCGGTCATGAAACCGCGCCGCTGATAATAAGCTGCAACCCGGCCCCTGCCCGGTTTTCCCAGCTTTGCGAGTTCCTGTTCCATTTGCGAAACCAGTGCTTCTCCGCGCGCTGGATGGCCGATGGCATGCGCGACTTTCCGCGTTTGCGCGACAATGTCCGCAAAGCTATCGGCCATCCGAAGATCGAGTGCCGGATAGTTTTTCTCCTTCAGCGCCATCATGACGGCGCTGCGCCGGACCGTCTCGCCCACCACGAGATCGGGATCGATCACGAGCACCTCCTCGGCCGACCGGCCCAATATCCGGAGCCCGCGTGTCTGCGCCGCCGCCGCCGACATCTCGGGATCGTTCGCGTTGGGCGTCAGCCCGGCGATCTGGCCTGGATCGGCCAGCGCCAGCAAATACTGGTCGGCACAGAGATTGAGTGAAATGATCTTGCGAGGTGTGCCGATGACCGTGTTCGCTCTGGCTGCGCCCTGCCCCTGCGCATGCAGCGGGGCCGGAAACGCCCCGGCCAACAGCAGTCCGGCGCAAGCTATAATCCGGCCCGATCGCGTCCGAACCGTCCACATCGATTTAATCCACGGCACCATGCCGTGGTCCTTAGCAACACGACTCCGGGACACAAGTGCCGGGCCGAAGCCAACGTCCGGGGATGTCCGGCGCGCCTTGCGTGTCTATGTACACGCCTGTCTGTTGCTGTGGCTGAATCGCGGAAGGAATCATATGGGCGCTTTGATGCTGCAAGGCACTGGCTCGGATGTGGGCAAGTCGGTGCTGGTCGCCGGCCTGTGCCGGGCCTTGAGCAATCGTGGCTTGCGGGTGCTGCCGTTCAAGCCGCAGAATATGTCGAACAACGCCGCCGTCACCGAGGACGGCGGCGAGATCGGCCGGGCGCAGGCGTTGCAGGCGATGGCCTGCCGCGCCGAGCCCCACACAGACATGAATCCGGTTTTGCTGAAGCCGCAGGCGGACCATACTTCCCAACTGATCGTGCATGGCCGGGTGCGTGGCACGCTGGGCGCTGGCAATTTCCGTACCAAACGCGCTTCGCTTTTGCCTGAAGTGCTGGAAAGCTGGCAGCGCCTGCGCGCCCGATGCGATATCGTCATGGTCGAGGGCGCAGGTTCTCCTGCGGAAATCAATTTGCGCGCCGGAGACATTGCCAACATGGGCTTCGCCCGCGCCGCCGATGTGCCGGTCGTGCTGGTCGGCGATATCGATCGCGGCGGCGTAATTGCAGCGCTGGCCGGCACGCGCACGGTGCTGGATACGCAGGACGCCGCCATGATTCGGGGCTTCATCATCAACAAGTTTCGCGGCGATCCGGCACTGTTCACCGACGGCTATCGCCAGATCGAGATCCTTTCGGGCTGGCGCGGTTTTGGTGTCGTGCCCTGGCTTCACGCCACCGCCCGCCTGCCCAGCGAGGATGGAGTGACGCTGGAACGTCCGGCCAGCAGCGGCACGGGCCGGTTGAAAATCGCCTGCCCGATCCTCCCGCGCATATCCAATTTCGACGATCTGGACCCGCTGAAGCTGGAGCCTTTGGTCGAACTCGTCATGGTGCCGCCGGGCCAGCCAATCCCGGCCGACACCGCGCTGATCATCCTGCCCGGTTCCAAGGCCAGCATCGCCGATCTTGCGGCGCTGCGCGCGGAAGGCTGGGACATCGATATCCTGGCGCATCATCGCCAGGGCGGCGCGATACTGGGGCTGTGCGGCGGCTATCAGATGCTGGGGCGGAAGATTGCCGATCCCGACGGTTTCGAAGGCCCGCCGGGAACGGCCGACGGCCTGGGCTTGCTGGATGTCGAAACGCGGCTTGGCCCGCAAAAGCAGTTGCGCGCGGTAAGCGGCGAAGCCCTGGGCGCACGTTTCACCGGCTATGAGATGCACATAGGTGAGACCGACGGCCCCGGCGCCAGCCTCGCCTTTGCCCGATTGGACGACGGGAAGATGGAAGGCGTAATCGCGCCTTCGGGCCTTGTCATGGGCAGCTATGTTCATGGTCTTCTGACCAGCGCCGATTTGCGCCACGCGCTGTTGCAACGCCTTGGCGGCGCGGGCGGCGGCGCGGATTATGGTGCGAGCGTCGACGCCGCGCTCGATACTATCGCTGACGAACTGGAGCAGCATCTTGACGTCGATGCATTGATGGCACTTGCCGGCGAACCAGGCGGAGGCCGCGCATGACGGTCAGCACGCTTCTTGTATCGGGCAGCCCGGATGCGCGCCATCGGCAAGAACGCGGGCCGGGTTTCACAAATTGAGCAGCGCCGGGTCGCCGCCCTGGGCCGCGATGTTGACAGACAGGGCGCGTTCGGTCGCGTAACGTAGGAGCGCATGCGGACCGCCTGCCTTGGGACCGGTGCCGGACAGGCCCTCGCCGCCGAACGGCTGGACGCCGACCACCGCGCCGATGATCGAGCGATTGACATAGCAATTGCCCGCCGGAACCAGGGCGCGCACTTCGTGAGCGAAGGACTCCACGCGGCTGTGGATGCCCAGCGTCAGACCATAACCGCGTGACGCAAACGCCCGCGCCACTCGGGGCAGTCCGGCGCGATCATAGCGATAGATATGCAGGATCGGGCCGAAAACCTCATGTTCCAGGAAATCGGGCAAAGGAATTTCCGCGATCACGGGCGCGAAAAAATGCCCGCGCTCCCGCATGTCGCCGATGTCCTTGATATGAAGGAGCTTCGCCTCCCGCCGCAGTCTTTCGACATGGACGTCAAGCGCCGCGCGGGCATCCGCGCCGATCAGCGGACCGATGTCGGTCGCGGGATCGGCCGGATCGCCCACCACCAGCACCTCGAGCGCGCCGATAAGCATCTCGACAATCCGACCGGCGGTTTCATCGGGCAGAAACAAAACGCGCAGCGCCGAGCAGCGCTGTCCGGCCGAGCCGAAAGCAGAGAGCAGCACATCGTCCACCACCTGTTCGGCAAGCGCTGTCGTATCGACAAACATGCCGTTCAACCCGCCGGTTTCGGCAATAAACGGCAGGATTGGCCCCGGACGGGCAGCAAGCGCCCGGTTGATGCCCGCCGCGGTATCGATTCCGCCGGTGAATGCTACACCGTTGATGCCTGGATGGGCGGTTAGCAGCGGTCCGATCCTGGCGCCTTTTCCCGGCAGCAGCGCCAGCAGGCCGGGATCAAGCCCGGCCCGGTGGAACAACCGCACGGCCTCGGCTGCGATCAGCGGCGTTTGCTCGGCGGGCTTGGCGATGACGGCGTTACCGGCGGCCAGCGCCGCCCCGATCTGCCCGGTGAAGATGGCGAGCGGGAAATTCCACGGCGAGATGCAGGCAAATACCCCGCGCCCGCGCAGTTCCATCTGGTTGGTCTCGCCAACAGGACCGGCGAGAGTGGTGAAGCCCGCGAACTGCCGTTCGGCGAGTGCCGCATAATAGCGGCAGAAATCAATGGCCTCACGCACTTCGGCGACACCATCGTTAAGCGTCTTGCCGGCCTCCCGGCTGATCAGCGCGATCAGCCTGTCCATTTCATGTTCGAGCGCATCTCCCATCGCGCGCAGCACTTTGGCACGGGACGGCCCACCCATTGCATCCCAGCGTGGCTGTGCGACTTTCGCGTGGGCAATGGCCTCGTCGAGCATTGTGGCATCGGCGGCGAATACGTTCCCGACCTCGCTGCCATCACCGGGGGAACGAACGGCGGACACAGCGCCAGCGCGCCGCAATTCGCCGGTAATGATCGGGCCTGATACAAAGCGGTCGTTTTCGACCTTACGCCGCGCATGTCCGGCGAGGGCGCGCACACGGGTGATGCTGTAATCGCGACCAGGCGAATTCTTGCGCGACGGACCATGGATATCCGCCGGGCGCGGAATGCGCGGATGCCGGTCGGGATGCGCTTCAACCTGCGCAACCGGATCGGCGGCAATCGCCGCCGCCGGCAGTTGTTCGTCGCGCAAGGCATGGACGAAGCTGGTGTTGACGCCATTTTCCAGCAGGCGGCGGACGAGATAAGGCAAGAGTTCCGCATGGCTGCCTACCGGCGCATAGGTGCGCAGGCGCAATTCGCCATAGCGTTCCAACGCCGCCCGATAGAGCTCTTCCCCCATGCCATGCAGCCGCTGGTACTCAACGATGACACCGGCATCCGCCGCCATGCGATGGACGGCGGCGAGCGTGTGAGCGTTATGGGTGGCGAACTGCGGATAAAGACCAGGCGACGCGATCAGCGTCCTTGCGCAGACGAGATATGAAAGATCAGTCGCGGCTTTGGTGGTGAAAACCGGATAATCGAGCCGTCCGGCGACCTGCGCGCGTTTGATCTCGCTATCCCAATACGCGCCCTTGACCAAGCGCACCATGATCCGGCGGTTTGAAGAGCGCGCCAACCCTGCCAGGGCATGGATCAGGGCGACGCCGCGCTTTTGATAAGCCTGAACCGCGATGCCGAGGCCGGTCCATCCGTCCAGTTCAGGCGCGCGCGACAGCCGTTCAAACAGCTTCAGCGAGATGACCAGTCGGTCGGCCTCCTCCGCATCGACGGTGAAGTTGAGGTTATGCCGTGCGGCGAGAGTCGCGAGACGCAGCAGGCGGGGATAAAGTTCCTTCCACACCCGTTCCTCCTGCACCGCCTCATAGCGCGGACTGAGCGCGGACAGCTTGACGGAGATGCCATGCCCCGCTTCCGGCCCGAGACCTGTGAACACCTTGCCGACCGCTTCCAAGGCATTGGCATAGATGCGCTCGTAAGTTTCAGCATCGGCGGCGGTGCGTGCGCCTTCGCCCAGCATGTCGAACGAGCAAAGCAGATTTTCCCTGCCCGCACGCGCCAGCGCCGCTTCGATGGTGCGGCCGAGCACGAACTGTTCCCCCATGATCCTGATCGCCATTGCGACTGCCTTGCGGATCGCCGGTTCGCCGATGCGCCCGGCCAGGCGCTTCAGCCATCCCGAAAGATCGCGCCGGGGTTCGTCATCGATATCGATCAGCTTGCCGGAAAGCATCAGGCCCCAGGTGGAGGCATTCACAAACAGGCTGTCGGAATGACCGATATGGCTTTTCCAGTCGGCGGAACCGATTTTTTCGGCGATCAGCCGGTCACGGCTTTCGGAGTCGGGCGTCCGCAACAGCGCCTCGGCCAGGCACATCAACGCCAGGCCTTCCTCTGTCGCCAGCGAGAACTCCTGAAGGAAATTCCCGACGGCGCCCGATTTGCCAGGCGATGCGCGCACGGCCTCGATAAGCGCGATCGCCTCCGCGAAGATTCTGTCGCGCTGTGGGCGATCGGGTGGCCCGGCGGCCAGCAGCGTCGCAACCACTTCGGCCTCATTCTGATACTTCAGATCGTCGAGATTATCCCAGTCAGATGGGACAGAGCGGTTCGGACGGCCCTCCTTCATAGCGCAGTTGCCTCAGCTTTTTGCGCTTTCACTTATAATGCTTCTGCCTGCCAGGGGGTAGAGCAGTTGGGCGTGCTTTATCTCCCGGGCCCCAACGAGGTCGCGATCAGCTTGTCATTATCCCCTCGCGGAGGCAGTATCGCGCTATCCGCAGTACCGAGGAGTTTCGTTCATGCCGATCAACAGCGAAACCAAAGCCCGTCTGGAAGCGCAGCTCGCCGACCTTGAGGAGCGGCGGAAGCGTACGGTCCGCGAGTTGGCGCAGCCGCTTAGCCGGGACGCCGACGAGCAGGCGGTCGAGTTGGAAGATGACGCGTCGCTGGGCGCGCAAGCCGCACTGATCGACCGGGAAATTGCCTCCGTAAAGCGTGCTCTTTTACGCATTGAAAGCGGCACTTACGGCGAATGTGTACGTTGCGGTGACACCATCGATCCAAAACGTCTGGAAGCGCGGCCGGAAGCGGCGTTATGCTTTTCCTGCGCGAGTCAGGAACAGTAAGCGCAAACTGGAACGAATGGCGCTCTGAAATGTTTTGATCCCGGATGCATATTCGGGAAAGAGGTTCAATTTGGCGCCGCGCGCAAACTGGAAGGGCTTTCTGAAGATCGGCGAAGTTGTTTGCCCGGTGGCGCTTTATACGGCCGCTTCCACTTCGGAACGTATATCCCTGCACATGGTGAACCGCGCAACCGGCAATCGCCTGAGACGCGAACTGATCGACAGCGAAACCGGAGATCCGGTGGAGCGCGACGATCAGGTCAAAGGGTATGAGGTAAACAGCGGTGAGTATATTGTCCTGACACCCGAAGAAGTAGCGGATGCGGTGCCCGAAAATGACAAGACGCTGTCTGTCTCTGACTTCATCGCCTGTAATGCGATTGACGAAGTTTATTTCGACAAACCCTATTATCTTGCTCCCTCCGATCCCGGGGCGCTGGAAAGTTTCGCGCTGATCCGTGAGGGTATGCGCGGCGCAAAAGTGGCGGCGTTGGCGCAGGCGGTTCTGTTCCGGCGGGCGCGCAATCTGTTGATCCGCGCGTATGGCAAGGGTCTCCTCGCGACGACGCTCAATCATGATTATGAAGTCCTGGCGGCTGCCGAGGCGTTTCACGATGTACCGGCGTTGAAAATCGAAGCCGAAATGCTGGAACTCGCCGAGCATATCATCGGAATGCGTAAAGGCGCTTTCGACCCGTCGGCGTTCGAGGATCGGTATGAAGCAGCACTGGCGGAACTGGTGCGAGCGAAGGTGGAAGGCCGGCGTATCGAACGCCCGAAGGCTGCAAGAAGCGAAAAGGTGGTCGACCTGATGGTCGCCTTGCGGGAAAGCGCAGCACTTGCCAGGAAAAAGACGAAGCCGAAGGCTCGCCCCCCGCAAAGCAAGGCTGGCTGAGTTATGCCTTCCCTGGAAACCTACCGCCAGAAACGCGACTTCACCGCCACCAGAGAGCCGCGTGGAGGAAAGAAGTGCAAGGGCGGCGACAGTTTCGTGATCCAGAAACACGCCGCCCGGCGACTGCATTATGATCTTCGTCTGGAGATGGACGGGGTACTGAAAAGCTGGGCTGTCACGCGCGGGCCAAGCCTGGTGCCGGGTGAAAAACGCCTCGCCGTGCATGTCGAGGATCATCCGATCGAATATGGCGATTTTGAAGGCACGATTCCGAAAGGCGAATATGGCGGCGGTACGGTTATCGTGTGGGATCGCGGCAAATGGACGCCCGTCGGAGATGCCGCGAAAGGTTATACCAAGGGCCATCTGGAATTCCGGTTGGAAGGCGAAAAGCTGACCGGGCGCTGGCATCTGGTGCGCATGCAGCGGAAATCCGGTGAAAAGCGCGAAAACTGGTTGTTGATCAAGGGCGAGGATGAGGCAGCGCGCAATGAGAATGATCCTGATATCCTGAAGGAGCGCCCTGGGTCGGTGAAAACCGGGCGGCTGCTGGAAGATGTCGCGGCGGAAGAACCGGGCTGGTCGTCAAAAACGGGAAAAATTGCGCGTGCGCCCGATCCATCTGATGTGAAAGGTGCGAAAGCGGCCCGCTTGCCCGATTTTGTCGAACCCATGCTGGCGAGCCTCGCCGCGAAACCGCCCGCAGGTGAGCGTTATATTCATGAGATCAAATTCGATGGCTATCGGTTGCAGGCACGCATCGACGCCGGGCGGGCGCAATTACTGACACGCGGCGGGCTGGACTGGACGCAAAAATTCGGCAACGCCATTGCCGAGGCCTTGCAAGACTTGCCGGCGGGTACAGCGCTGATCGATGGGGAGATTGTTGTCGAAACTGCGGGCGGTGCATCTGATTTTTCCGCATTGCAGGCGGATCTTTCGGCCGGGCGGAATGACCGCTTCCTGTTTTATGCGTTCGATCTCCTCTATCTGGACGGGTATGATTTGCGTTCCGTACCGCTGGTCACGCGCAAGAAAATGCTGGAACAGTTGATCGGCGCCGATACCGGCATTCTGCGTTTCAGCCGTCATTTCGACGAAAACGGCGCGCTGGTCTTGCGCCATGCCTGCCGGTTGAGCCTGGAGGGCGTCATCTCAAAAGTGGCGCGTTCAACTTACCGGTCCGGTCGAAGCAAAAGCTGGATCAAGTCCAAATGCTCGGCGCGGCAGGAGTTTGTCGTCGGTGGTTATACGCCCTCCACCACCTCGTCCGGTTTGATCGGCTCGTTGCTGCTGGGCGTTTACGAGGACGGCAAACTTCATCATGTGGGGCGCGTGGGCACAGGATTTAGCACGGAAGTTGCCAAATCCCTCTTCCAGCGCCTTGAGCAAATCCGCACGAAAGAAAGCCCCTTTGCCGGAAAGCTGACCAGCGAAGAGGCCCGGCGTGCACATTATGTGCGCCCCGAACTGGTCGCCGAAGTGGAGTTTCGCGCCTGGACCGCCGACGGCCATCTGCGCCATGCGTCCTTTCGCGGCCTGCGCGAGGATAAGCCCGCCGACCAGATCGTCCGCGAAACGCCCGCCTCCACACGTGCCGCCCGCCCGCAACGCCGCACCGTCAGCCTCACCCATCCGGACCGCATCTATTGGCCCGACGCCGGCGTCACCAAGGAGGGGCTGGCCGATTATTATACCGAGGTCTGGCGCTATATCGCCCCGCATATCGTAGGCCGGCCACTGGCGCTGTTGCGCGCGCCAACCGGCATTACGGGCCAGATGTTTTTTCAGAAACATGCGTGGAAAGGCCTGAACCGCCATATCAAACGAATCCACGACCCAAAGGAAAAAACGGATTCGCCGCTGATTGCGATTGACGACCTCGACGGGCTGCTCGGCCTCGTGCAATCGGGGGTGCTGGAAATTCATCCCTGGGGCGCAGCGCTGCCGGATTGGGAACATCCCGACACCATCACCATGGACCTCGATCCGGGTGACGGGGTGGATTGGGAAAGGGTGCTGGAGGCCGCGCGCGAAACGCGGGAGCGGCTGGAGCAGGCCGGGCTTGCTGTCTTTGTCAAAACATCGGGCGGCAAGGGATTGCATGTCGTTTCGCCATTGACACCGAAAGCGGACTGGGCGGCAGTGAAAGCATTCACCAAATCCATTGCCGACGCCATGGCTGCCGATAGCCCGGACCGTTATGTGGCGACGATTGCGAAGGCAAAACGCAAGGGCAAAATCCTCGTTGATTATTTGCGCAACCAGCGCGGCATGACCGCTGTGGCGCCCTACTCCACCCGCGCGCGGCCGGGCGCCGCGGTATCGATGCCGCTGGCGTGGGAGGAACTCGATCCCGGCATTGGTCCGGCGCACTTCACGGTGGAAAACACGCCAATCCGGCTGGCATCCCTGACTGCCGATCCATGGGAGAATTTGCGCCGCGCCGCAGTACCGCTTGAAGCTTGAGACAGCTATTTGCCGTCCGGCTTTTCGGAGCGGATGCTTTTGCGCAGCGCATCCATGATATTCACGACATTATCCGGCGGCGGGGTTCCGGGCAGGGCTGCGGCCTTGCGCTTCCGGCCCTTTTTCCGCGCCGCGATCATGTGGAGCAATTGTTCCTGCACCGGGTCGTGGACCATCGCCGGGTCCCACGCGCTGGTCCGCTCTTCGATCAGCTTCTCGAATAGCCGCAATGTTGTGGCGTCGGGCTTTTCGTCTGTTATACCGGCGAAATAAACGTCTTCGTTCCGCACCTCATCGCCATAGCGCAAGGTCCACAGGATAATCCCCTTGCCACAGGGTTTCAGCATGATGGCGCGTTCACGACGATACATTACCAGGCGCGCGATACCCACGGTTTCGGTCGCGGCCATGGCCTCGCGGATAACCGAAAATGCCTCTTCCCCCACCTTGTCGCCGGGTTTGAGATAATGGGGCGTGTCGTACCAGATCCAGCCAATGCTGTCGTTCGCCACAAATGTGTCGATATCGATGGTACGCGTGCTTTCCAGCGCCACCTCCGACAGTTCGTCTTCTTCCAGGATAACCAGATCATCCTCTCCGCGCGGATAGCCGCGCGCTTCATTTTCCTCGTCCACCGCCTTGCCGGTAACGGAATCGACATAGCGAGCGACGACCGGGTTACCGGTCCGGCTGTTGAGCGTGCGAAACCGTACCTTTTCCCGATCCGAAGTTGCCGGCATCATCCCGACCGGGCATGTCACCAGCGACAGTTTCAGATAGCCCTTCCAGAAAACCCGCGACGCCATATGGGGTCACGCCCGATCCTGTAACGCGTCGACTCCTTGCTTCCTCGCGCAATGTGCGCAGCAATAAATCGTGTCGCTGTCCTCCACTCCATGCCCGATGACGCGACACCCGCAATGCGGACAAGTGGGTGCGAGCGCATGAATGGCGCATTCGAAACTGTCGAACGTCATGGTGCGCCCGTCTTTGGTAAGGGTGAATGATTTGTCATAATCATTTCCGCACTGGTCACATTTGGCCATTTATCGTCCCTCCATCTGCGCAACAACGCGCCGGCAGGGCGAACGTTCCCTCATTTTTTGCAAATTTCGGTTGAACCGGCAGCGGCAGGATGAACGGTTCGCCGCCGGGGAACATCATCGCCCCCGCCCCGTTCCTTCATGGACGGCTGCGGATCGCATCAAGCGGAACACTGCAAAAGCCGACCCCTGATATCGAGGAGAATATCATGACTGATCAAACTATTGCTACTGATGAAACCGCGCATCTGATTGCGTCGGACAAGGTTGAAGGGACCGCCGTTTATAATAGCGCCGGAGAAAAACTCGGTACCGTGCACAATTTCATGGTCGATAAATTGTCAGGCAAGGTTGAATATGCGGTGATGAGCTTCGGCGGCTTCCTGGGCATTGGCGAAAGCTATCACCCGCTGCCCTGGAATGTTCTGACCTATGACACGGACCAGAATGGCTATTTGGTCAATCTGAGCAAGGAAATGCTCGAGAAAGGCCCGACTTATAAACGTGGGCAAGAGCCACGGTTTGACCGCGCCTATTCTTCCAGCCTTTATGGATATTACGGCGTTCCCTACGGGCAATAAGACGCCTGGTCGTCGGCGGGGATACCCGCCGGCGCCAGCGGTTCAAGCGGCCTATGGCCCGATTTGCCGACAACGCCGGATCTACCCTATGCTGGCTCTGACACAGGTCCGAACGGAGAATCAGCATGAGCAATCCGACCACCGCGCAGGTGGAAGAAGCGCAGGGAAGTCCATTCGCGGTTGCAATCGAAGTATCCGGGCACCATCTTTTCGGAGACGAACCTGTCGACGCGGGCGGTCGCAATCTCGGCCCTTCCCCTTATGATCTGCTGACGGCGGCGCTGGGCGAGTGCACGGCCATGACTGTCCGCTGGTACGCCCGGCACCAGGATTGGCCGGTGGATCATGTTTCCTGTACCGTCCGGCACGAAAGAAAAATGGTGGAAGGCCATGACCGAAAGATCGATGTCTTCCACAAGACGGTGACGGTAAGGGGCGATTCCCTGACGGACGAACAGCGGCAAAAGCTGGTTGAAGTCGCCGCGCGCTGCCCCGTGCAAAAAACGCTGTCGGGGCCCGTTCAGATCGACACGGAAGCAGGTATCTGAAGCCTATTCCTTTGGCCGGTAACGGCTTTCGAGAAACCGCCCTTCTACTTCCAGCGCGTCCAGCCGATCCCGCCCGAGGTTTTGCGCCAGCCGTCCGAGTTCCTGCTCCACGACATCCAGCCCCTGCGCGAACTGCTTTTCGGTTTCTGCCTTGCCGCGCAGCCGTTCAGGCACATCGGTATAGCTTTTGACCAGGCGAGGCAGATGATCGGACAAGAGCCAGCGGGCATCATCGGCACGGGAATCGCCAGGCTTCAGCGCGGCCAGTTCGGGAGCCAGTTCATCCATTTGCACCATGATCCGGTCGATCGCGGAACGGGACGGCGCGGGCAAAGCCTTACGCTGGCTGTCCAGCCAGTCTTCCACCTGGGCGGGGAGCGCCGCCAGCGGCGCATCTGGTAACGCTTCCACCACCGGGTCTTTGGCACGTGGATAAAAGGCCAGCAAAAAGAACACCGAAACCATCGCCAGCAGCGTCAGCAATACACCGGAAACCCCGATGGGAGAGACGAACACGCCCCAGATAAACGCGGCAATCGCCACCGCCGCCGCACCGCCCACCATCCGGGCCAACCGGCGGATAAAGGCGTCCCATCGCCGTTTCAGCCGGCGCGCGCGCGCCGCCAGCACCGGTTGCGATTGCATTAACCGCTCCACGCGCTGTTCGTTGCGGGCAATGGTTTCGGAGATATTCACCATAATGTCAGGGCTGCACCGGCTGGAAGGGCGATTCAAGCTGTTCGACCGGCGATTGCGCCGTCAGGCGCGCGGCCCCCTCGGCCCGGGCGATATAGCCGCGCGATTTCTCCACCTCTCCGGAAAGCGATTCCACCGTGGTTTTCATTGACTGCAACGCTTCCACCTTGAACTGGTCAATCGAATCCATCGTGGCGTAAATATTGTTGAATGCCTGTTTCAACGTTTCGAGCGGTATAGTAGACGATGCCGCCTGTTTATGAATTTCGGCGGTCTGCGTGCGCAACAGATTGCCGGTGCCTTCGATGACATTCGCCGTGGTGGTGTTCAAGGCTGTAATCTGATCCAGCACCAGCTTCTGGTTATTCAGTGCCTGCGCCACCGTGACTGCCGTACGCAATGCGGAAACCGTGGTGGTGGAGGCGCGATCGACGCCCTTGATCAGTTCGACATTGTTTTTCTTCACCAGATCGAGCGCCAGATAACCCTGCACCGACACCGCCATCTGCGTCAGCAGGTCGGTCGTGCGCTGGCGGGTATAGAATAAAGCCGATTCCCGCACGGCCTTGGCCTTGGCCGGATCGCTATGGTCCAGATCAGCGGCCTTTTCTTCCAGCCTTTTATCCAGGGTTTTCGACACGTGAATCATCTGTTCCAGCCGGCCCATCGCGTCCCACAAATTGCGGCGTTCTACATCGATGGCGGCGTTATCGCGCAGCAATTCGTCCTTGCCGCCGGTCAGGCGCTTCAGAATGGCGGCGATATGGCCTTGCGCCGATTCATAACTGTCGAAATAGGCGCGCGCCTTGTTCCCGAACGGGATGATGCCAAAGATTTTGCGGCGGGATAGCAGATTTCCGCGTGTGGACGGATCGAGATCCTCGACCGTGCGGCGCAATTCGGTCAGATCCGCGCCGATGCCATTGTCCGCATCCATCGCCCGCACCGGACGATCCAGAAAGCGATTCGATTGCGCCGAGGTTTCGGCAATCTCCCGCCGGCCCAGCGCTGTCAGTTGATCGACGCGGCGGCCAAATTCCGGACTGTTCGGATCTTGCTCCAACAGTTCATCGACAAATCGATCAACCCGTTGGTCCAACTCGGTTTTCTGCTTGTCGTCCAGCGGAACCAGCCCTGCGGCGGTATCCCTTGACACGACGGCGACCGGTTCCGGCGCTTCGAGAACGAGTTTGGAATCCGTCGCCATCAGCTATCCATCTCCATAGTTGCGCCTTCCAGAAGGATGGGGATTGCCACAGGCGGTCGCAACCCCCGGTCTTGTCAGGCGCTTTAGCTGCCGGTAGCAGAACATACCATGCATTTCGTCTCTTTCGATGGCGCAAAGATCGCCTGCACCGAGATGGGCAGCGGGGAGCCGTTGCTGTTAATTCACGGCCTGTTTTCCAATGCACACACCAATTGGGTGAAATATGGGACAGCGGAAAAGCTGGCGGCGGCGGGCTGGCGAGTCATCATGCCGGATCTGCGCGGCCATGGGGGGAGCGATGCGCCGCCGGAGGAATCCGGCTGGCCCGATGAAGTGCTGGCCATGGATGCGGAAGCGTTGATCGCGCATCTGGGGCTGGGAAATGACTTGATAATCGGCGGTTATTCGCTGGGCGCGCGCACCACGGTGCGGTTGCTGGCGCGTGGTTTGCGTCCGCGCGCAGCCATTCTCGCTGGCATGGGGCTGGAAGGCATTATCGGCGCCGCTGGCCGCAGCGACTGGTTTATTCGCCTGATCGACGGCCTGGACGGCTGGAAACCCGGCGACCCGCAATTCATGGCGGCGGCGTTCCTGAAGGCGAACATCCCCGATCCCAAACCCTTGCTGCATTTGCTGCGCCAGCAAAAGAATACGGATACAGCTACACTGGCCGAATTCAACTTTCCGACACTGGTGGTCTGTGGCGTGGACGACGACGATAATGGCTCGGCGCCGGCGCTGGCCGATGCCTTGCCGCAAGGCCAGTATGCGGAAATTCCGGGGAACCATATGGCCAGCGTAACGAAGCCTGAACTGGCTGACGCCATGCTGCGGTTTCTCGCCGGTTTGTGATGACCCCATGTGGCTGATTCTGGGCCAGGGCTATTGCGGCACCTTTCTGGCCGATGCGGCGCGGGCGCGGGGATTCAGCGTTTTGGGCGTACGCCGCGAAGCCGGACCGGAGATATTGGCGTTCGACGATCCGGCGGCGGCCGGTGCGATGGCTTCAGCCAGCTATATTGTTTCGACCATTGCGCCGGTAAGTGGCGTCGATCCGGTGCTGGCGCGCTATGGCGCGGAACTGGCGCAATCGCGGGCGTGGAAAGCCTGGCTCTCCTCCACCGGCGTTTATGGCGATGCCGGTGGCGCGTGGGTGGACGAAGCAAGCCCTCTCGCCGTAGGCGGACGCCGCGCCGCGCGGGTGGAGGCGGACCGGCAGTGGCAGACAGTGGATGCCGCCATATTTCGTCTGCCGGGCATTTATGGCCCCGGCCGCTCGGCGCTGGATGCGGTGCGCAGCGGTACGGCGCGGCGGATCGATCGCCCCGGCCATCGTTTCAGTCGCATCCATGTGCGGGATATCATCGGCGCGCTGTTGATCGCTGCCGAACATCGGCTGACGGGCGTATGGAATCTTACGGACAACCTCCCCGCTGAACCCGCCGCCGTCACTGAAGAAGCCTGCCGATTGCTCAGCGTAGAACCGCCGCCGCCTGTAGCACTGGAGGACGCCGGCTTATCGCCCATGGCGGGTGGTTTCTGGGAAGATCATCGGCTGGTTTCGGGGGAGCGCTTTCTGCGCAAGACCGGTTATCGGTTGCGTTATCCCGATTACAAGGCTGGCCTGCGCGCCATTTTGAAGGAAGAAACATGGCCTACTGGCTGCTGAAATCCGAACCTCATGCCTATAGCTGGGACGATCTCGTTCGCGATGGTGAAACCGCCTGGGATGGTGTGCGGAATTATCAGGCCAGCAATAATCTGAAGGCGATGCAGCCGGACGACGAGGCCTTCTTCTATCACAGCAATGTGGGGAAAGAGATTGTTGGCATCGCCCGCATCACCAGAACCGCCTTTCCGGACACAACGGACGATAGCGGTCGCTGGGTGGCGGTGGGTGTCGCGCCGGTGCGCCCCGTCGCCCGTCCGGTGACGCTGGCGGAAATGAAGGCCATGCCGGAACTTGAAGGCTTTGCGTTGATCCGCCAATCGCGCCTGTCCGTCGTGCCCGTCAGCGCCGACGAATGGCGGATCATCACCGCACTGTCAGAAAGCGTCGGCGGGTAATTCCATCAGCGCGGCGCCCCCTGCGGATATTTCCCGTGCCAATGCGCTGGCCTCGGGTAGCCGGCGCGTGAAAAAGTGGCGGGCGGTGATCAGTTTGGCCTCCAGGAATTGCCGGTCCACATCTGTGCCTGCCAATTGTTCTGCGGCGCCTTTCGCCATCGTCAGCCACATATGCCCCATCGCCACCAGGGCCATCAGGCGCAGATAGGGCATCGCGGCGGCTCCCGCTTCGTCCGGGTTGGAAAGACCGTGTTGCATCAGCCACATGGTCGCCCCTTGCAGCTTGCCCGTCGCCCCTTGCAGGTCGTCGGCATGGGTACGTAGCGGCGTGCCGGCTGCGGAGTCGTCGATGTTTGCTTTCACGATCCCCAAAAAAGTCCGCAACGCCCGCCCGCCATTTTGCGCCAACTTGCGGCCAACCAGATCCATCGCCTGCACGCCGTTCGCACCTTCGTAAATCATCGCGATGCGCGCATCGCGGACGAACTGTTCCATGCCGGTTTCAACGATATACCCATGGCCACCAAAAACCTGCTGTGCGGCGGTGGCATGGGTATAGCCTTCGTCGGTGAAATACGCCTTGATGACGGGGGTCAGCAGCGCCAGCAAATCGCCGGCCACCTCGCGCTCCGATGCGTCGGTTGCGCCTTCGGCCAGGTCGGCCTGCAGCGCCACCCACAGCATCAACGCGCGGGCGCCCTCGTTGAAGGCCTTTGCGTTCAATAACATCCGTCGCACATCCGGGTGCACGATAATCGGGTCCGCCGGTTCATCCGGTGCTTTCGGGCCGGAAAGCGCCCTGCCCTGCAACCGTTCGCGTGCATATCGGGCGGCATTTTGCGTGGCGATTTCGGCTTGCGCCATGCCCTGCACCGCTACCCCCAGCCGCGCCATGTTCATCATCACGAACATGATTTGCAGACCGCGCATTTCCTCGCCGATCAGCCAGCCGGTAGCCCCGTCATAGTTCATCGCGCAGGTGGCGTTGCCGTGAATCCCCATCTTATGTTCGAGCGCATCGCAGGAAACTTCATTGCACGCACCCAGGCTACCGTCGGCATTGGCGAGGAATTTCGGCACGACAAACAGCGAAATGCCCTTCGAGTTGTCCGGCGCGCCCGGCGTTTTCGCCAGCACCAGATGCACGATATTCTCCGCCAGATCATGTTCGCCAGCCGAAATGAAGATTTTGCTGCCTGTGATCGCCCAACTGCCATCCGCATTGGGCGTGGCGCGGGTACGCAGCAGCCCGAGGTCCGTGCCGGCGTGCGGCTCGGTCAGGTTCATCGTCGCCGTCCAGCGGCCAGATACCAGATGCGGCAAATAGCGGGCCTTCAATTCCTCGCTGCCGCCAAACACCAGCGCCGGAATCGCGCCTTTGGTGAGCCCGGGGTACATGCCGAAAGCCATATTGGCCGACGAGACATATTCATCGAAGGCGACGCCCACCACAAAAGGCAGAGCCTGGCCGCCAAATGCCCTGTCTGCTATCAGCGTATTCCAGCCGCCTTCGATAAAGGACTGATATGCTTTCCGGAAACCTTTGGGCGTGGTGACGCTGCCATCCGCATGGCGCGTGCATCCCTCCCGGTCGCCCACGGCGTTCAGCGGGTGGAGTATTTCTTCGGCAAAACGCCCGCCTTCCTCCAGGATGGCGCGAACCACATCGGGTGTCGCGTCGGCAAAACGCGGCAATGCCGCCAGCTTTTCCAGCCCAACCACGGTTTCCAGCACAAAGGCGGTATCGCGAACGGGTGCGTTATAGGTGGCAGGCATGGCGTTTCTCCCTCAGTCGTTCGTCAAATGGCCGTCGGGTTCAAGAACCCGGAAAAAACAGCTCGTCGCGCCCGTATGGCAGGCCGGACCGTCCGGCATGGCCTTGAGCCACAGACAATCCTGGTCGCAATCGACCCGAATCTCCCGAACATGCAGGATATGTCCGGAAGTCTCTCCTTTCATCCACAATTTCTGCCGGGACCGCGACCAGAAATGCGCCTTTCCTGTTTCCCGCGTAGCGGCTATGGCTTCTGCGTTCATATGCGCGACCATCAGCAGGGCCCCTGTTTCCGCGTGCGTAACCACTGCCGTCAACAGCCCGGACGCGTCAAATTTGGGATTAAAAACATCATTCATGGATTATAGCCTGCGCGAGATTATGACAGATTGTGACAGTTTGTCTGGCGACAAACCCGTCGCATTCCTACATGAGGCGCAAGCGCGAGTGTAGCGGGATACGAAATTATGACAGCGGATCGGGATGCGGGCGAGTGGCCTTTGGGCGCTCACCCCTTTGACGATGACAAATTACATGAAGAATGTGGCGTATTCGGAGCCTGGGGTGTCGACCAGGCGGCAGCGGCAGTGGCGCTTGGTCTTCATGCCCTGCAACATCGCGGCCAGGAAGCCGCCGGCATCGTCAGCTTTGACAATGGCGTTTTCTACCAGCACCGGGCGCTGGGTCATGTTGCCGGCAATTTCGACCGCGCCGATGTCATCGCCACCCTGCCCGGCAATGTAGCTATTGGTCATAATCGTTATGCCACTTCCGGCGATACGGGATTACGCAACGTCCAGCCACTGTTCGCCGAATTGGCGTCTGGCGGATTTGCCGTGGCCCATAACGGCAATCTTTCCAATGCACAGACCTTGCGGCGGGATCTGATCCGGCGGGGTTCCATCTTCCAGTCCACCAGCGACACCGAAGTCATCATCCACCTCGTCGCCACCTCCACCTTCCGCACCCTGCTGGATCGTTTCATCGATGCGCTGAAGCAGATCGAGGGCGGCTATTCGCTGATTTGCCTGACAAAAGAAGGCATTATCGCCTGCCGCGATCCGTTGGGGATCAGGCCGCTGGTGCTGGGGCGGTTGGGCGATGCCTATATCCTCGCATCCGAAACCGTCGCGCTGGACATTGTGGACGCCACCTATGTGCGCGCCATCGAACCGGGCGAACTGGTGGTGATAGACGAAGCCGGGATGCGTTCGCTGAAGCCCTTTGGCGAGACGGCCCAGCCGCGATCCTGTATTTTCGAGCAGGTGTATTTCGCCCGCCCTGACAGTTTTGTCGATGACCGTTCCATCTATCAGGTCCGCAAGGCAATTGGCGCGGAACTGGCGCATGAATCGCCGGTTGAAGCCGATATGGTGGTGCCGGTGCCGGATTCCGGCACGCCGGCCGCCATCGGCTACGCCCAGGCCGCCAATATCCCGTTCGAACTGGGCATCATCCGTTCCCACTATGTTGGCCGCACCTTCATCCAGCCGGGCGAGCAAATCCGCCATCTGGGCGTAAAGCTGAAACACAATGCCAACCGCGCGATGATCGAAGGCAAGCGTCTTGTCCTGATCGACGATTCGGTCGTGCGGGGCACCACCTCGGTAAAAATTGTGCAAATGCTGCGCGAAGCCGGTGCGAAAGAGGTGCACCTGCGCATCGCCAGCCCGCCCACCACACATAGCTGCTATTATGGCGTCGATACGCCGGAACGCTCGAAATTGCTGGCGTCGCGCATGAGCATCGAGGAAATGCGCAGCCATATCGGTGCGGACAGCCTCGCCTTCCTGAGCATCGACGGTCTCTATCGCGCGTTGGGCAAGCCAGGGCGCGCCCGGAATCCGCAATATTGCGATGCCTGCTTCACCGGTGACTATCCGACCCGCCTTACCGATCAGGAACAGGCGGAAGTGCATATGCTGAAACTCGCCGAAGGACAGCGCTGACCGATATGACCGCAGAAAAACCTGTAGCGCTTGTCACCGGCGCCAGCCGGGGCATTGGCGCGGCGCTGGCTGAACGGCTGGCGAAAGATGGCTATCATGTCGTCCTCACCGCGCGGACGGAAGGCGGCCTGGTCGAGGTGGAGGAGCGCATCCACGCCGCCGGTGGCACAGCCACCATTGCGCCGCTCGATCTGACGCAGGCCACCGATGTCGACAAGCTGGCGGCGGCGCTGGCGGGCCGCTGGGGGAAGCTCGATCTGCTGGTATTGAATGCGGCCACGCTTGGCTCGCTCGCACCGGTTGCCCATGCCGGGCCCGACGAGTTTGAAACGATCATGGCGCTGAACGTGACGGCCCAATGGCGATTGCTGCGCAATTTCGACCCGATGCTGCGACGCGCACGTGGGGCGGTGGTGGCGTTCACCTCATCCGTCGCGAGCCGCGCACAGCCCTATTGGGGGCCTTATGCGGCATCGAAAGCGGCGCTGGAAACGCTGATCGGGACTTACGCGGCGGAAATGCAGGCGCTGGGTGTGCCAGCGTTGATCGTCGATCCGGGCGGGACACGCACCGCCATGCGGGCGAAGGCCTATCCCGGCGAAGATCCGCTAAGCCTGAAACCCGCTGAAACCGTGGCGGATGCGGTGGGCGATCGGCTCGCCGGGGGGCTGCCCGCCGGTCTCTCCCGTCTCGCCATCGACAGGCAGGGCCAGATCATTCCGGAAGATCAGCGGGTGGCCTGAAACAGTCTCTTGCCAGCGAGCCAGGTTTCCTCAACACGGATCGCCGGCACGGATTCGGGCGCGATGGCGAACGGGTCCTGATCCACGAGAATAAAATCGGCCCATTTGCCGGGAGCCAGGCTGCCCACCGCGTCGTCCGCATGCCCGGCAAAGGCGGCGCCGGTCGTTAGGCTGGCGAGTGCGGTGGCCATGTCCTCGCCGCGCAGCAGCGCCGCATGCAGCAGCGCAAATGGCGGCGTTCCCGGCCTGGTTGGCGCCATCATCAGCGTTTCCAGTTCTGCCAGTCGTTCGAGATCGGCGGGAGCCGGATTCTGCGCCTGTTCGATACGATTGCGATATTTCCCGCCATAGGCGGGGCGAATCACGGCGAAACTGTCCAGCACCCGGGTAATGGCGACGGGGTCCGTCGCTTCCACGGCCACCTGATAACCGAAATAATTGCTGCGGCTGAACAGATTTTTCATGCGCGTGTCGGCGGCGCCCATATTGTCGGCGCGCAGAAATATCCCCTGCAGACGAAGCCGGCCTTCATACAGCCATGGCGTCGGGCGCAATGGCGCGATTGCTTCCATTGCCGGCATGTCGTCGGCATAGGCCGTAATCCGCACATTCAGCCGTCCCGCATCGCCCAGGCTACGCAAAAGCGCCCAATCCGCTGCCGTCGTGCCCATATCATGCACGCCCGTCACGCCGAGGGTCGGGAGTTTGTCCAGATATGCGATCAGCGCCAGTTCGCGTTGCACCGGACTGGCGGAATCTGCTGTTTCAGGCGTAAATCCACGCATCAACAGCGCCTGACGCAATATTTGCCCATGGGTTTCGATCAGTCCGGGGAGCAGCGTTTTGCCTTTTACATCGAGACGATAATCCCCGTCGCTGAGTTTCGGTTCGGATTTGCCCTTTCGCAAAACCGAGACGACCTTGCCGTCTTCTCCAATCAGCAGCGTGGAAAACCGTTGCACCTTGCCTTTTTTATCAATGCTATAGCCGTTGGCGTTCACAACCAGTGTCTGTCCGGCAAGCAGGGGCGCAGCAAGAATCAGCAACGCCGCCAGCATCACGCGACGGAAAATTTTCATCACAGCAAATCCGGCCATGGTTTCCGCCCCTGGCGCAACCCGGCCATGTCTGCAAGGCGGATTGCAACTCCGCATTTGCTGCCCCGCCCGCGAAGCGCTATTGCGCACGGCGAAAGGATTATCATGATGGACGCTGGAGATATGGACCGTACAGCTACGCAGGCGGAGAACGGGCTGCCCATCGGCTTTGCCGATGTGGAGCGCGCTGCCGATGCGATTGCCGGCCATATCATTCGCACGCCCACACTTGAAAGCCGCACGCTTTCCGAAGTGACCGGCGCGCGCGTGTTCCTGAAGTTCGAAAACCTTCAGTTCACCGCCGCCTTCAAGGAGCGCGGGGCGCTGAACCGTCTGCTGGCACTGTCGGACGAAGAGAAAAAGCGTGGCGTTGTCGCCATGTCGGCGGGAAATCATGCGCAAGGGCTGGCCTATCATGCGCGGCGGCTGGGCATCCCGGCCACCATCGTGATGCCGCGCTTCACACCGCTGATCAAGGTGCAGCAAACCGAAGGCCATGACGCCGAAGTGGTGCTGCATGGCGAAAAGCTGGAGGAATCGACCGCCCACGCCCACCATATCGCCGAAAAGCGCGGGCTGGTATTCGTACACCCGTTCGACGATCCGTACATCATGGCCGGCCAGGGCACGATTGCGCTGGAAATGCTGACGGACGCGCCTGATATCGACACGCTGGTGGTGCCCGTTGGCGGAGGCGGCCTGATCGCGGGGATGGCCACGGTGGCGGCGCAGATCGCACCCAACAGCGACATTGTCGGGGTTCAGGCGGAACTTTATCCATCGATGAAGGCCACTTTGGCGGGCGAGCCGGTGGTGGCCGATGGCGACACGCTGGCGGAAGGCATCGCCGTGAAGGAACCGGGCGCCCAAACCGTGCCGATCGTATCGAAGCTGGTGTCGGATATCCTGCTGGTAGGAGAGCGCGATCTGGAACGTGCGGTCGCTATGCTGCTGGCGATCGAGAAAACCGTGGTGGAAGGCGCGGGCGCCGCCGGGCTTGCGGCGCTGCTGGCGCATCCGCGCCGGTTTCGCGGGCGGACTGTCGGCCTGATCCTTTCGGGCGGCAATATCGACACCCGCCTTCTCGCCAACGTGCTCCTGCGCGATCTGGTACGGTCCGGTCGGCTGGCGCGGCTGCGTATCCGCCTGAAAGACCGGCCGGGACAATTGTACGGGGTTGCACGCGTGTTTGACCAACAGCAGGTAAATATCCTGGAAGTGTCGCACCAACGCATTTTTACCAACCTGCCGGCCAAAGGCCTGGTGACGGAAATTGAGTGTGAAACGCGCGGCGGCGAACATCTGGAGCGGCTGATCGAGGCGCTGCGCGGCGCCGGTTTTGAGGTGAGCCGGGTCGAACTCGCCTGAAACCGGCACATTAACCATGCGCGGGCCATTATGAATGGCACGGAACCGCCGTAAACAGGCATGAAATGGCAAGATCAGCCTTTCAAGGCGGGAATTCATCCGGAATTCCCGCGCGGCAACACTTGCGCCAGGGCCTGACGATGTGCAGATTGTCAGGCAGCAATCTTTGCGGAAACGGACGAGACAAGAGGTGAGATCAAGCACGCGCATATTCGGGTTGCAACGGTCGTCCTCCGGTCGCCTGGATGGAATATGGGCGATATGACCAGCCAGCCCACACGTTTCCCGCGCTTTTTCGTTACCGCCGAAAGCCCCTGCCCCTATCTGGACGGTAAAACGGAGCGCAAGGTATTCACGGAATTGCGCGGGTCGGATGCGCAGCAAATGAGCGAGGGCCTGGGGCGCATCGGCTTTCGCCGCAGCCAGAATGTTGTTTATCGCCCCAGTTGTACGGCCTGCACCGCCTGCGTATCCGTGCGTGTTGTCGCCCGCGATTTTCGCGCGTCGGCATCCCAACGGAAACTGATACGCCGCAACGCCGATCTGGACGCTTCCGCCTGCGACCCTTGCGCAACTGAAGAACAATATGCCCTGCTGCGCTCCTACCTGCATAACCGTCACCCGGAGGGCGGCATGTCCTCGATGGATGGATATGATTTCGCCGATATGATCGAAACCTCCCCCATCGATACAGTGGTGGTTGAATATCGCGAGCCTTCGGCAAACGGGCGACCGGGCCGTTTGGTGGGGGCGTGCCTTACGGACCGGCAAACCGACGGATTGTCGATGGTTTATAGTTTCTATGATACCGGGCCGGATGCGCGCCCCGGCCTGGGTACTTATATTATTCTGGACCATATTATCCGCACGGCGACAGTGGGCATGAACTATGTGTATCTGGGATACTGGATCAATGGTTCGCCGCGTATGGATTACAAACGCCGCTTCAAGCCGCTGGAGATGCTGACGACGCATGGATGGCGACTGCTGCGCGATTAAAGGAGCCGGATGATGATCGAACTGGTGATCGAGCAGCGGCGGCGTGATCTGGGCGGCGGCATGGAAGTCGGGCGTGTTCTGCCGTTTCACAAACGGCGCATGGTGGGGCCTTTCATCTTTTTCGACCATATTGGGCCGATGGATCTGGAAGCCGGGAAATCCCGTGGGCTCGATATCCGTCCCCATCCGCATATTGGCCTGTCCACCGTCACCTACCTTTTCGATGGTGAAATGATGCACCGGGACAGTGTCGGCTCGGAAATCGCGATCCGCCCCGGAGAGGTGAACTGGATGACTGCGGGCCGTGGCATCACGCATAGCGAGCGTTTCGAAAAGGCGCAGGCTGTTGGCGACCATTTGCATGGTATCCAGGCCTGGGTGGCGTTGCCGGTGGCGGACGAGGAAGGCGACCCGACATTCTCTCACCATGAAGGCGTGGAATTGCCACATTGGGAGCAGGATGGCGTGTTCGGGCGGCTGATCGCCGGTAGTGCATTCGGGTTGACGGCGGCAGTGAAAACGCACTCGCCGCTTTTTTATCTGCATATGGAATTGACTGCAGGCGCTCGCGCCGAGGTTCCCGCCAACTATAGCGAACGTGCGCTGTATATCGCCAGGGGTGAAATCGCGATTGCCGGACAGCATTTTTTCGCGGGTCAAATGGCGGTGCTGGCCGCCGGGCCGGCGTTTCTTACGGCCCTGACGCCCGCCACCGTGATGCTGCTGGGCGGCGAACCGATCGGGGAGCGGCATATTTACTGGAATTTTGTATCTTCGTCGCCCGAACGGATCGAACAGGCAAAGGCCGACTGGCAGGCCGGTCGCATGAAATTGCCCGACCTTGACAATCAGGAATATACACCGCTTCCCCGGCGCGACGGTTAGGCACCCGGAAGACTGGCAAAGTCATCGCCCCCTTTGCGCGCGAGTCATTTCGGCTTGCGCCGCCCGTGGCGGCGGAATATGCGCGCACGTCCGCCGAAGCCGGATCGATCGCAACCCTTGGCTGGCGGGAGTTTTTCGTCGCCCCGCAATTACAGCGCCTGATCGAGACGGCGCTGGCCAACAACCGCGATATTCGGATCGCCGCCGGCCGGGTTGAAGAGGCGCGCGCCGCCTACCGGATCGAGGGTTCCTGGCTCTACCCGGATCTGAACGCCAGCGCTTCCGGAACGCGCGCCCGTATTCCGGGCGATGTTTCGGGCTTTGGCGAGCCGATGACCAGCACGCAGATTTACGCGCAACTGGGGGCGAGTTGGGAAATCGACTTCTGGGGACGTCTGCGTAACTTGCGGCAATATGCGCGCCAGCAATATCTGGCGAGCGAAGAAGCGCATCGCGCCGTCGCCATCAGCCTGGTGGCAAATGTGGCGAACACCTTTCTTGCTCATCGCGAATATGAGGAGCGGCTTGCGCTGACGGCGGAATCCATCGCCACGCGCGAGGAAGCCCTGCGCATACTACGGCGGCGCTATGAGGTCGGTTCGGGCTCGAAGCTTGACATGACGCAGGCGCAATTGCTGCTGGCGCAAGCGAAGACGGCCCTTCATGCGCTCGAACAGCAGCGCGATCTCAATTTCAACGCGCTGGCATTACTGGTCGGCCAACCCGTCGAAATTGGTCCCGGCAAATTACGCCTGGCGGAGACGGACCGGGATCGCCCCCTGCCCGCAGGCCTGCCATCGGAACTGTTGATCCACCGACCCGATATTATCGCCGCCGAACATCAGTTGCGCGCCGCCAATGCCGATATTGGCGCGGCCCGCGCGGCGTTTTTCCCGAATATCACGCTGACGGGCTCGGCTGGCACGGCCAGTTCGGAACTGGATGGACTTTTTGGGGGCGGCAGCGGCGCATGGAGTTTCACTCCATCCCTCCGCCTGCCGATTTTCAACGCCGGCCGCCTTGCCGCGAACCTCGATCTGGCGGAGGCGCGGCGCAATATCGCCGTCGCTGCTTATGAGCAGACGGTGCAGCGGGCGTTTCAGGATGTGTCCGATGCGGCGCAGCGGCGGTTTGCCCGTTCGGCCACGCTGGCGGCCGAAGGCGCGATGGCCGTGCAGGAGCGCGACGACGACCAGGCCAACGTGGAAGGCGCGCAGGCCGCGCTGGCGGCGGCGCGCGCGCAAGTGCTGGCGGCGCAAGCAGCGATTGCCTCGGCCCGTTCGCAAGTGATCGGGGCGGGCTCGAATGCCGAGGCCGCGGCGGCGACAGTTCGGCGGCTGGATGCCGATATCGCCGATAGCGCGCTGAAAGCCCCTCGCGATGCGCGGGTGCAGTATCGGGTGGCGCAACCGGGCGAGGTACTGGGAAGCGGCGGGCGGGTGCTGAATCTCGTCGATCTGTCCGATGTGTATATGACCTTCTTTCTGCCCGAAACCGTGGTCGGGCGTGTGGCCATCGGCTCGGAGGCGCGGATCGTGCTGGATGCGGCGCCCGAATATCCGATTCCGGCGAAAATCTCGTTCGTGGCCGATGTCGCGCAATTCACGCCGAAAACGGTGGAGACGAAAAGCGAACGGCAGAAGTTGATGTTTCGGGTAAAAGCGCAAATTGACCCGGATTTGCTGCAAAAACATATCTCCCAGGTGAAAACCGGGCTGCCCGGCATGGCCTATGTGCGGATCGACCCCGATACGCCCTGGCCGGATGAACTGGCGATCAGAACTGCACCATGACGTTTGCTGCGCGCCTTACCGGAGTTAGCCTCCGATATGGGCAGACGAAGGCGCTGGATGATATTGATCTGGAGATACCGGCGGGGCGCATGGTGGCGCTGATCGGACCGGATGGCGTAGGGAAATCCAGCCTGTTTTCGCTGATCGCGGGTGCGCGGGTAATCCAGCAAGGTGAAGTCGAGGTATTTGGCGGGGACATTGCCCGTCGTCAGCATCGCGACGCCGTGCGCCCACGCATTGCCTATATGCCGCAAGGACTAGGCAAAAATCTCTATCCCACCCTGTCAATTTCCGAAAATCTGGCGTTTTTCGGGCGGTTGTTCGGACAAGATGCCGCGGAACGCGAACGCCGCATTGCCGACCTCGTACGGAGTACCGGCCTTGCGCCTTTTCGGGACCGCGCCGCCGGCAAGCTTTCCGGCGGCATGAAGCAGAAGCTGGGCCTGTGCTGCGCACTGATCCATGATCCGGACTTCCTGCTTCTGGATGAGCCCACCACCGGCGTCGATCCCTTGGCACGGGCGCAATTCTGGGATCTGATCGACCGCATCCGCACCAGCCGCCCCGGCATGAGCGTGCTGGTGGCCACCGCCTATATGGACGAGGCATCGCGTTTCGACTGGCTGGTGATGATGAACGCCGGAAAGATCCTGGCGACCAGTACGCGCGACGAATTATGCGCGCGGGCAGGTGCGGACAATCTCGAAAGCGCATTCATTGCCTTGCTGCCCGGGGCGCAACGCGCCGGATACAGGGAAGTTGTCATTCCACCGCGCACCAATGACGATAATGATATCGCCATCGAAGCGAGGGGACTGACCAAAAAATTCGGCGACTTCACCGCTGTCGATGCTGTCGATTTCCGCATCGCGCGCGGCGAGATTTTCGGTTTTCTTGGCTCCAATGGCTGCGGCAAATCCACCACGATGAAAATGCTGACGGGGCTGTTACCGCCAACCGAAGGCAAGGCCTGGCTGTTCGGAAAAGAAATCAAGGACAGCGGCCTGGAAACCCGTCGCCGCGTCGGCTATATGTCACAGGCGTTTTCGCTCTATTCCGAACTGACCGTGCGGCAGAATCTGGAACTGCACGCGCAATTATTTCATCTGCCTCCCGCCGAAATTCCGGCGCGGGTGGCGGAAATGGCCGGACGTTTCGGCCTGGGCGATGCTCTCGATGCCCCGCCCGCTTCGCTGCCACTCGGGCAAAAGCAACGGCTGTCTCTGGCGGTGGCGATGATTCACCGTCCGGAAATACTGATTCTGGATGAGCCGACATCGGGTGTCGATCCGATCGCGCGCGACGGTTTCTGGCAGATGCTGATCGATCTGTCCCGGCAGGATCAGGTGACGATTTTTATCTCCACCCATTTCATGAACGAGGCCGAGCGTTGCGACCGCATGTCGTTGATGCACGCCGGCAAGGTACTGGCGGTGGGAACCCCGGCGGAAATCGTCGCGGAACGCGGTGCAGAGACGCTGGAAGAGGCGTTTATCGCCTGTCTGAAGGATGCATCACCGGAAGACACGACAGAACCCGCGCCACCACTGGCCACCGCCCCGGAAACTGCCACCCCTCCCATACGCGGCTTCAATTTGCGGCGTCTGGGCAGTTATGCCACACGCGAAGCACTTGAACTGCAACGCGACCCGATCCGCCTGACGCTTGCGGTGTTGGGGAGCGTGTTGCTGATGTTCATCATGGGCTATGGCATCAGTATGGACGTGGAGGATTTGTCCTTTGCGGTGCTTGACCGCGATCAGACCACAACCAGCCGGAATTACACGCTGAATCTCGCCGGATCGCGTTATTTCGCCGAACAGCCGCCGATCACCGATTATGACGCGCTCGATCAGCGGATGCGCGAGGGAGAGTTGAGCGTCGCCATCGAAATACCGCACGGATTTGCCCGCGATTTGCGGCGTGGGACGCCGGTGCAGATTGGCGTATGGATGGATGGCGCGATGCCAATGCGCGCCGAAACCGTGCAGGGTTATATCCAGGCCATGCATATGCATTGGCTGCAGGAAATGGCCATGCAGGAAACCGGCAGCCGCCCGGTCGCCGGGCCGGTCAATATCGAGATACGCTACCGCTATAACCCGGACGTCAAAAGTCTTGTCGCGATTGCGCCCGCGGTTATTCCGATCTTGCTGTTATTGTTTCCGGCAATGCTGACGGCCCTCAGCGTAGTGCGCGAAAAGGAACTTGGCTCGATCATCAATTTCTACGTGACACCCGTCAGCCGCATCGAATTTCTGCTGGGCAAGCAGTTTCCCTATGTCGTGCTGGCCATGTCCAATTATCTGTTGCTGGTGCTGCTGGCCAGATTTGTGTTTGGCGTGCCGATCACCGGGAATATATGGGCAATGACTTTGGATGCACTGTTTTACACCGTCGCGGCCACGGCGCTGGGGTTGTTGTTTTCGGTGTTCATGCGCAGCCAGATCGCCGCCCTTTTCGCCACCGCCATCGGCACCATGCTGCCGGCCATGCAGTTTTCCGGCCTGCTGACTCCGGTCTCGTCGCTCGACGGCATAGGAAAATTGATGGGCAATATTTTCCCGGCGACCCATTTTATTCTGATCTGCCGTGGCGTTTTTTCCAAGGGTCTGGGCTTTGGCGATCTGAAGATACAATTGCTGGCGCTGGCCATTACCGGACCCGTGCTGATCCTGTTGTGTGCGCTGCTGCTACGCAAGCAGGAGCGTTGAGGTGCGCGTCATCTCCAATATCTGGCGGCTCGGTATCAAGGAATTGCGCAGCCTGTGGCGGGACCGCATGATGTTGATACTGATCATCTATGCTTTTTCGCTTGGCATTTACGTGTCGGCGACGGCGGCGCCCGAAACACTATTCCACGCGCCGATCGCCATTGTGGATGAAGATCAATCTCCCGTGTCGAATCGCATTATTTCGGCTTTCTATCCGCCGCAATTCACCCGACCTGCGCTGATCGGACTGAACGAAGTCGATCCCGGCATGGACAGGGGCATTTTCACCTTCGCCCTCGATATCCCGCCTGATTTCCAGCGCGATCTTTTGGCGGGGCGCACGCCGACGGTGCAACTCAACATAGACGCCACGCGGATGAGCCAGGCCTTTACCGGTGGCGGCTATATTTCGCAGATTGTCTCGGGCGAGGTGGCGGAGTTCCTGCAGGGCACGCGCGCCGCCACGACGCCGCCCGTCGATCTGGCTTTGCGCGCCCGCTTCAACCCGACGCTGGATAATATCCCCTTTGGATCGCTGATGGAAATCATCAGCAATATTACCATGCTGTCTATCATATTGACCGGCGCTGCACTGATCCGGGAGCGTGAACACGGTACGATCGCGCATTTGCTGGTGATGCCGGTTACGCCGTTCGAGATCATGGCAAGCAAGGTCTGGTCGATGGGTCTGGTCGTCGTGGCCGCTTCTGCCCTGTCGTTGCTGTTCATCGTCGAGGGAGTGCTGCCGGTGCCCATCGAAGGGTCGGTGGCGCTATTCATGGTGGGGGTCAGCCTGCATCTGTTTTCCACGACATCCATGGGCATCTTCCTCGGCACCATCGCACGTTCGATGCCACAATTCGGCATGCTCCTGATGCTGGTGCCGCTGGAAATGCTTTCGGGCAGCGCCACGCCGCGCGAAAGCATGCCGGAATTTGTACAAGCGGTGATGCTGGCTGCGCCGAACACCCATTTCGTCAGTCTGGCTCAAGCGATTTTATATCGTGGCGCAGGGTTCGATGTCGTCCGGCCGCAATTTTTGGCGATTATCATCATCGGCACGGTCTTTTTCCTGACCGCCCTGTTCCGCTTCAGAAAAACTATCGGAACCATGACCTGACCTGCCAGCTGTTCTTTGATGGTGCAGGTTGGGTGCAAACCTTTCGGCCGGCTACCCGGATTTTTCGGATGTATGAAGCGCGCGCCGCCTGCCTGAAAACCGGCGGATGGGGGATGCCTGGAATGGTGCCCGGGGGCGGACTCGAACCGCCGACACAGCGATTTTCAGTCGCTTGCTCTACCAACTGAGCTACCCAGGCACGGAGGCCGGGGTATAGGCGGCTCATGTAGCCGGGTCAATCGGGATTGACGCGCTGATATGGTTTTCAGTGGAAGTTCCGGAGGTGGCTGGGGTGCCAGGATTCGAACCTGGGAATGGCGGTACCAAAAACCGCTGCCTTACCGCTTGGCTACACCCCAATACCGGCTATACCACCGGGGAGCGGACCGAAGCCGCTGGTGGAAGGGCGCTGATAGCCAAAAGCAATGGCGCTGCCAAGCCCTTTTCCACGAAAATCAGCCCGCGCTAACCTTTGGTTTATAAATTGCCGCGCCGATCAACGCGACATAGCCGATGAATGTTACCAGCAACCACCAATGGGCCGTTCCCGGCAGCAATATCGCCCCGGCGTTTGGCAAGGCCACGAGCGCCAGCACCCACGTTAACGGCCGTGGCCAGCCCCACCGCTCGTATAAATAATGGTGCAAATGGTCCCGTCCTGCAGTGAAGGGACTTTTGCGGTGCAACATCCGTTGCACCATCAGCCGCAGGGTATCAAACACCGGCACCGCGAAAATCAACGCGACGTCATCGGCGCGGAAATCCGCGAAACCCGCATTCCACCCGACAACCGCCAGCAAGCCGAAAATCGCCGAAAGCGCGTAGCTGCCACCATCCCCCAGGAACAGCCGCCCCTTCATATTATAGAAAAACAGCACGGCAAGCGCGCCCGATACCGCGGCAACGATCGGCAGCAACCATTGCGGCAGACGGACCATCAGGATCACGGACCAGATCAACGCCTGGCCTATCACCAGCCCATTCTTGCCATCCGCCATGTTCACCGCGTTCAGAAAACCGACGAGGCACAGCAAGGTGAACCCCACCCCGACCAGGCCGGGAAGCAAGATCAGCTCGGTTTGCCCCGAAAACAGCAAAAAATGCAGATTGAAACGCGGCACCGCGCCTATGGCCAGCACCAGTAGTGCTATCGCCATCCCCAGTCGAAACGGCGCAGTCAACCCGAAACGGTCGTCGGCAATTCCGATCACATACAGGCCGACCACGGTAATGATGAACCAGCTGATCATCTGGTCCTGCGCAAGTGATGATGGCTGGGCCCACAACAGTAGCACCGGCGGCAGCAGTGCGGCCACCACTGCAAGCCCCCCGACCAGAGGCGTGACGGTGGCATGCAATTTCCGCCCCCCGTCGACATCGGGATAATCAAGCAGGCGCAACCTTGTGCCGATCGCCAGGGCATGATGGCCGATCATCAGCGCGATCAGGGCACCCGGCGCCATCATGGCGATTGCGGCCAGCATCTGGCCGCTCCTAACGGGTCGCCAGAACGGCGACCGTGGCAACCGATGAAGCGAGCTGGGCGATGATAGTGGTGATGTCGCGGAACACCGAAAGGCGGTACAGCGGATCGATATTTTTCGGCACGATAATCGTGGTTCCGGGCGGGGGCGGCGCACCGCGATTGCCAGACCAGCCCCCATTCATACTCAGCGGCTGGGCGCTGCCATTCGGCAGGACCATGAAAGCGCGCTTTCTGTCAGCGGTGGAGAGCGAGCCACCTGATTCGTCCAGATATTCGCCCGCCGTCTTGCCGGCGACGAACTGCAACGCACCCGGATTATTCACATCCCCCAGTGCCAGAACATAATTGGGCTGCTTCGGCACATGAATGGCGTCGCCACCTTCGAGAACGGTATCGAGATCAGGGCGCAAGGCCAGAACGCGAGGATCGGCTTCGACCACCATCCGCCCTGGCGCTTCCGTCTCCGCCAGCGTCTGGATCAGCGAGGCCGCGCCTGCGAGATTTCCGCCGCTGCCCTGCGTGGAACGCGCGGCAATTGCCAGCAGACTGTTGTTGAGTTCGCGTGCCGAGCGCCTGAAACCGGCCTCCTGACTCTGCTTTACGCTGCGCCGGGTAAACACCGTGCCATAGGCATAAGCATATTCCGTATGCCCCCCTGCCCGCTTCAATAATTGTGACAATGTTTCGCCGCGCCGGATCGCATAGAGCCCCGGGCGCGCCACCTCGCCCGATACCAGCACTCCGGAGCCTTCGAAGTTCGCCTGTTGTGCGTTGTACCGGATATCGTCACCCGGGCGGACATCCGTTACCGCCAGTACCGTTCCCGCCGCGTCCACTTCGATCCGGTCCGAAATTCCGCTGTGCAGACGGTTGATGTCCAGCACGAGATCGGTTGCGCCCACGACAAGACCATCAGCCACCAAAGCCAGATCACGCGCCGATACATTACCGCCAACCGGATAGGCGCCCGGCCGGCGCACCGAACCCCCGACGCTGACCGAATGTTCGATCAGAACCGCGAGCAATTCCGGCTCTTCCTCGAAAATCTCGGGGCAGATTTGTTCCTCAAACCTGTTTTCGTTGCGCCTGACCGTCTGGCTTTCATTTTCCCTCAAGCGCCGATCCCGACCGCCGAACTCCTCAGCGTTCATGGCGTCCTCGGCCACCTGCTCCTCAAGACTGCGCCCGGCCTCACCACCAAGCGCACGACCGACGGTTCCCAGTGAGACCCCACGCTCCGTTTCGATGACGAACCCGCCGCGCGACACCGCGCTGAAACGTGCCGCCTGCGTATCGCGAACAAGTCCCGCCAGCACGCGTAACGACCGGCATTGCGGCAGGGGATTAGGCTGCCCAAGCACGATCTGCCGCACCGGCGCGCTGTTCAGGAAACGGATATTCTGGTTCGAGAAAACGTAAAGCCGGTCCTCGCTCATTAACGGCGTAGAGATTCCACTCCGTAATTCCTGGGCGAGATTGACCGGTTCGAACACTCTGGCGCCCGTACGCGGGTCACGGCGCACCAGCACTGCCGCCAGCTGATAGGCGTCGATCGGGAGTTCTTCCGACCGACCGACCAGTTCTGCCACCGTACCCACAGACGCCAGCGGGCGCGGACCGGCGTTTGCGACATTGCCCAGCAGGCTGACCCTGCCGCTTGACCCTCCGGGCGAGCCGCCGACCAACTGCAACACGTCGCCGCCAATGATGCGATCATGATTGCCCGCCGCGTGAATCCAGGTTTCCGCCCCATCCGGGCCAATGCGGCTGATGCTGACCTGCGCTCCCCGCTGCCGCAACGGACCGCCGGCCCATGCAAGCACCGCCCCGACGGTTGACTGGCCCTTAAGTTCATAAATGGCGGGCCTTGCAACCGCGCCCGTAATCGCAATCGTCGGACCGATCACCGGCACAATAACCCGGTCGCCATCACGCAAGCCCTGCGATCCCGGCGCGCCGATCCCGAGCAGACCGTAAAGATCGACCGTTCGACTGCCGCCGCCCGCGCTGAACACGCGCACCTGCCGCAGGGAACCGTTGCGCCGGACACCACCCGCCTGCGCCAGCGCCGTGCCGATATTGGCCAGCGAAGTCAGGCTATACTGGCCTGGCCGCGCCACTTCGCCGCCGACGAACACACTGATCGCGCGTACTTCACCGACAGAGACATGCACATCGGTCGCCAGCATGGTGGCTTTCGTTTCGGTGGCGAGCGCGGACCGCACACTGCCAAGCGTTCGGCCCGCGGCCACCACCGGTCGCAATTGCCCGATCACCAGGCGACCATCGCGATCGACCGTCGCTATTTCATTGCCGTTGGTCGCCCCGCGGAACGCAACATGCACCTGATCACCGATTCCCAGCACATAATCGTCCCCGATCATGCCCGTGCGGGTGCCGGTCGGCGCCGGGCCAGACTCAAAAAATTCATAGCCGAACTGGCGGATCTCCCTGTCCCCCAGCCGTTGCCGGTAATCATGTTCCACGGGAGACGGGGTATAAAGCTGATGCAGTCTCTGACGCGCTGCGGCGCGACGAAATTCCTGTTCTTCGCGCGTATCCACGCGCCCGCCGGTCGTTGTCGGCTCCGTATTCAAGGTTTCGGCCGGGCTTGCCGATCGGGATTGTTGAGAAGGACTGCTGACGCCAAGCTGCCCCTGGAGACCTTGCAGAATCTTCGGGTCAATGGACTGCGCGCCGGCCGGGGCCGTCAACATCATATAAATTGTGAAAATGAACGCCGATACCAGCCGGACCAGAAACTTCACTCACCCACCTTTTTGCACCAGCGAAACGTGCGTCCGTTTATGATCCGGCGCTATACCGGTCAACCGGCGTTATGGATTGGAGGATTTATCGGCGGTATCTGCCAAAATCTTGACTTCGGCGCTGGCCAGCGCATCGAGCGACTGCGTCCCTTCGCTTTTCCGCACGTCGGTCACGCTGCTGGCGTGGGCCGGCAACCCTCCGGGCCCATTCATCGCGGGCGCCATGATCAGCATCGCACTCGCCAGCGACAGGGCGAACAGGTCACCGCCGCGCTGCCACAGCCGCGACCCTTGCTCATGCGAGGACAAGCTGCCGTCAATCTCGTCGAGGCTTTTGCCCATCCCGCCATTCCCCTTCAGGTGCCATTTCCTCCCGCCGGTTTCGGGCGGGGCGCCGCGGCACGCAATAAAGCGGCGCGTATTGTCCCTTAATCCCGTGCCACCATAATTGACAACCATTCTTCCCCCGCAGTTCAGCATTCGTCCTGCCTGCCTGTCGTTTTGTCGCATGATCAGATTTTCAGACCAGCTTGCCCCCGCGCCATCATTGGGTAGAATTAATGGCACATGCCAGAAATTTCGTCAAAGCCCTCATCCGTACCCGGTCGCGCGTCGCCGTTGTTCCTCCGCGAATCGGAGATCCGGCATGGGGTCGAATTATTATATTTCGGTTACTCCCATCTGGTCAGCAGCGCGGACTCCCTGCTGGCACAACATAAACTCGGCCGCGCGCATCATCGTGCGCTGCATTTCATTGCCCGCCGGCCCGGTCTCCCCGTTTTCGAATTGCTGCGTCTTCTCGGTATCACCAAACAGGCCCTGTCGCGGATACTGATCGATCTCGTGCGCGAGAATTTCGTACTGCAAAAAGTCGGAACGTCCGATCGGCGGCAGCGACGGTTGCATCTGACCCCGGCTGGCGCGGAACTGGAAGCTGCACTGTTCGCGCTGTTACGGAACCATATGGCCGCCGCCTACGCCCAGGCCGGACAGGAAGCGGTCACCGGTTTCTGGGCGGTTCTGTCCGGCCTGATTCCGCCTGAAGACCGGGCGATGATCGCTGCCCTCGCCCAGCCTGCACGCGAAGACTGAAATTCAGGAGCGAACGGCGTCCCTGCCCTGCACGCCGGTCTCGATTGCCGAATCGACCGCCGTCGCCAGGGCCCGCGACCGTTCCGCCGCCGCCCGCAAGGTTGCACGCAGCAGGCTGGACAAGGCGCCATCGCCATCCAGCACATCGAGCCCGGCCTGGGTGGTGCCGTTCGGGCTCGTTACCTGTTGACGCAGGGTCGCCGGCGTCGCCTCGCTGCGTGTGGCCAGTTCGGCGGCGCCGGCCACGGTTTCCAGCGCCAGCATGCTGGCCGTTGCGGGATCGAGGCCGATGGTTTCCCCTGCACCAGCCAATGTTTCCACGAAACGGAACAAAAATGCCGGTCCGGAGCCCGACAATGCTGTCACCGCGTCAAACCGGTTTTCATCGTCCACCCACAGGGCGCGGCCTGCCGCAGTTGCCAGCGAATCAGCAATTTCAGCATCGCCGGGGGCAAGATTGACCCCGAACAGCGCAGTTACCCCCCGGCCCACGCGCGCCGGGGTATTCGGCATGATCCGCACGATCCGGGCCCCCGGAAACAGATGCGAAAGCGTTGCGGTGCGCACGCCCGCCAACATCGACAGAATGAAGGGTGCAGGGGGCAAGCGCCCCTTCAGCGCATCGGCCACCTGCAGCACCGTCAGCGGTTTAACACCCAGAACGAGGATTTGCGGCCCTTCCCCTCCGGGAGGCAGAACATTGGCGTCGTTCACCACCGCGCCGCTGAAGCCCTGTGGCAGACCCGCCGGAGCGGGATCGATCACAGTAACATTTTCCGGCCGCAAGCCCGCATCCAGCCAGCGCGCCAGCAGGGTGCCACCCATTGCCCCGCACCCGGCCAGCCACAAACTATTCAGGCGGTCCAAGCCGCCCGGCTCGATGTTCGACATATTATTCATATTGTCCCCAATAGGCCCCGCCCCGCGCTGCGCCAACCCGCTGCCCGGGTCACTATGGTTACCGCATCTTCTTTGCACGAATCTTGCCCCATTTATCGGTGCGTGTCCCCGGACGGCCCGCCATGGCTCGCCCCCGCATCGGCTGTTCGGATCTTATACCCAGTTCGTCGGCCTCCAGTCGCCTTATTTCGTCGCGCAGCCGCGCCGCTTCCTCGAATTCCAGATCCCCTGCGGCCTTTTGCATCTTCTTTTCGAGATCAGCGATATAAGATCTCAGATTATGCCCTACGAGGTGCGGCGTATCGGCATCGATTTCGACGGTCAGATAGTCCTGCGCTGTTACATGGCCGACCACATCGGCAATCGCCTTCTTCACTGTCGCCGGCGTGATTCCATGGGCTTCGTTATGGGCGATCTGGCGATTACGCCGCCGCTCCGTCTCGGCCAGCGCCCGCTGCATCGATCCGGTCATGCGGTCGGCATAGAGAATGACCCGGCCTTCGACATTTCGCGCCGCACGACCGATGGTCTGGACCAGCGACGTTTCCGAGCGCAAAAACCCTTCCTTGTCGGCATCCAGAATACAGACGAGCCCGCATTCAGGAATATCGAGTCCTTCGCGCAAAAGGTTGATACCGACCAGCACATCATAAACGCCCATGCGCAAATCGCGGATGAGTTCGATGCGCTCCAGCGTTTCCACATCGGAGTGCATATACCGTACTTTCAGCCCGGCCTCGTGCAGATATTCGGTCAGATCCTCGGCCATTTTTTTGGTAAGTGTCGTTACCAGCGTGCGATAGCCTTGCTCGGCTGTCGCCTTCGCTTCCGCCATCAGATCGTCGACCTGATCTTCCACGGGCCGCACCACCACCACCGGGTCAATCAGGCCCGTCGGGCGAATCACCTGTTCGACGAACGCGCCGCCAGTCTGCGCCATTTCCCAGTTTCCGGGCGTTGCCGACACGCAGATGGTCTGCGGTCGCAACATATCCCATTCCTCGAACTTCAGCGGACGGTTATCCACACAGGATGGCAGGCGGAAACCATATTCCGCCAGGGTGACCTTGCGCGCCCGGTCTCCTCGCGCCATGCCACCGACTTGCGGGATGGTGACGTGACTTTCATCGACAAACAATAATGCGTTGTCCGGCAAATATTCGAACAATGTCGGCGGCGGTTCGCCGGGTGCGCGCCCGGTCAGAAAGCGACTGTAGTTTTCGATGCCCGAGCAAGCCCCGGTCGCCGCGATCATCTCCAGATCGAAATTGGTGCGCTGTTCCAGCCGCTGATATTCCAGCAGCCGGCCCTCTTCCTGCAGGATTCTCAGGCGGACATCCAGTTCGTGGCGAATGGCCTGGGTCGCCTGTTTCAGCGTTGGCCCCGGAGTCACATAGTGGCTGTTCGCGTAAATCTTGATGGTTTCAAGATTGGCGATCCGATTTCCCGTCAAAGGATCAAATTCGGTTATCGCCTCGATCTCCTCGCCAAAGAAGCTGATCCGCCACGCCATGTCTTCATAGTGGGACGGAAATAGCTCCAGGGTATCCCCCTTCATCCGGAAGCTTCCCCGAACAAAAGATGCTTCATTGCGCTTGTATTGCAGCGCCACGAGCCGACGGATGATCTCGCGCGGGTCGTGGGTATCGCCCTTGTTCAGGCTGAATGTCATCGCTGAATAGGTTTCAACCGAACCGATACCATAAAGGCAGGATACGGAGGCGACGATCAGTACATCGTCCCGTTCCAGCAAGGAACGCGTTGCCGAGTGCCGCATCCGGTCGATTGCTTCGTTGATCGAACTGTCTTTCTCGATGTAGGTATCGGTGCGCGGTACATAGGCTTCAGGCTGGTAATAATCATAATAGCTGACGAAATATTCTACGGCATTATCCGGAAAAAAGCTTTTGAACTCGCCGTAAAGCTGGGCCGCAAGAATTTTATTGGGCGCCAGAACCAGCGTCGGGCGCTGTAATCTCTCAACAACCTTCGCCATGGTGAAGGTTTTGCCCGAACCCGTCACACCCAGCAGCACCTGATCGCGCTCCTCGGCCAGCGCCGCCGATACAAGCGCTTCAATCGCCGCCGGCTGATCGCCCGCCGGCTGATAATCCGATTGCAGCACGAATTTGCGCCCGCCTTCTGATTTGAGCGGTCGCGCCGGGCGGTTGGGTGCATAATCGGGCGGCAACGGAAGGTCCGCAAGGGATGTGCGAATCATAATAGGGGCCGAGGACATGCCAGCCAAACTAGGCGTTCGCCCTTCGTTCTTAAAGACCCTGTTTCCCCTGGCCGCAATAGCGCATAAAGGAACTGGATGAGCATCTGGACCGGAATCCTGCTGGCGCTGGCCACGATAATCGTCATGGAAGGGATCGCCTGGTCCGGGCATCGCTGGCTGATGCACGGCCCGCTGTGGTGCCTCCACAAATCCCATCACGAACCGCGCACCGGCCGTTTCGAGAAAAACGACTGGTTCGGTGTGATGGGGGCGGCAGCAGCCATCGCGCTTTTTTATGTCGGCGTAACACTGGGCAAAGGCGACAGTTTCACCTGGGTTGCCATCGGCGTCACCATTTATGGTGCGATCTATTTCGGATTCCACGATATTATCGTCCACCGGCGGGTAAACACCGGCTATGTCCCGCGTTCCGCCTATATGAAACGCATCGTCCAGGCACATCGACTGCACCATGTGGTGGAATCTAGACAGGGCGCTGTCAGTTTCGGGTTCATTTATGCGCCGCCTGTGTCCGTTTTGAAGCGGCAACTGGCGGAGAATCTTGTGGAAAACGGTGCCTGCAGACGGAGCAGCCACCATGTGTCCGTAGCGGAATAGCACCCGCCCCTTTCATCGCCAGGTTGCATGCAGGCAACCGCGTGCTACAGGCGGGCGCGAACACCCAGGGTTGAGACGGAGCAGGATGGTCAGTACGCAACCGGCAAATAGTCCGGACACGCAAATCGCCAGCGATGAGATCGACCTCAGGGAGCTGTTCCGGACGATCTGGGCCGGGCGCTGGATTATCATGGTAGTCACGGCTGCTTTTCTGGGGCTTGCCTCTCTCTATCTTCATAACGCCACCTATCGCTACACGGCGGAATTGACTCTCACCCCGGCACAATCGGGGGGTGGTGCAAAACTGGCCGGCCTTGGCGGGCTTGCATCGCTGGCCGGGATTAATATTCCACAGGGCCAGGAGGAACTGAGCTTTTCCCTTTATGCGGAAGGGGTCCATTCCCGTGGCCTCGCCGAAGCACTCGCCGCGCATCCGGATCTGATGCGCGTGATATTCAGCAATGAATGGAATGAAGAAACAGGGCAGTGGCAGCAGCCGCGCGGGTTCGTATCATCCACCATTGCGGTGATCAAAAACCTTCTCGGCGCGCCGACCTTTGCGTGGAGTCCGCCCGATGGTGCGCGTTTACAGGAGTTTTTGCAGCGGGAAGTCGAGGTAGCGCAGGACCCAAAGAATCCGTTCCTGACTCTCCGATTCAATCACAAGGATCCGGCGTTTGCCGTTCGGTTTCTGAACACGCTGAACAACGAACTGGATAATATTTTACGTCGAAAGGCCCTGGAGCGATCGACCGGCAACATCGCCTATCTGTCATCGCAACTGGAGCGGGTGACACTTGCCGAACATCGGGCGGCAATTGCGGAGTCGCTCAGCGAACAGGAAAAACAGCGGATGGCGGCCAGTTCGTCGGCACCCTATGCTGCGGACCCGTTCGGCAGCGCCAATGCGTCCCTGCGACCCACATCGCCCCGGCCATCGCTGGTTCTCGTCGCCAGCGTGTTGGGCGGGATCATATTCGGAAGCTTGCTCGTGCTGGTGCGATCGAGCTACGCGGCGTTTAAACATATGCCAGAGCGTGAAGAGGCTTCCGCATAGCCACCGGCAAAGGCGAAAACCGGATGACTTCCCATGTACAACGCGCGCTGAATATCGGCTTGCGCTTTGGTACGCTGGGCGTTCGCTTTCTCTTTATATTCTTTCTCGCCAGATATCTCGATGCAACCTCGGTTGGCTATTACGGGCTTTTCACCGCAACTGTCGGATATTGCCTGTATTTTGTCGGGCTGGATTATTATGTGTTTGTGACGCGCGAAATACTGCGCGTTCCCGAAGACCAGCGCGGCCGTATGCTGAAAGGCCAGGCTGCCTTGTCCGGTCTGCTCTATCTGCTCCTGTCGCCCGCAGCTGTTATGCTGTTGGCTCATATGGATTGGCCTGGAAATCTGGTCTGGTGGTTCTTCCCGATTCTGATTCTGGAGCATTTCAATCAGGAAATATCGCGCCTGCTTGTTGCACTTTCCGAACAGATCTCTGCCAGTGTCATCCTGTTTGTGCGCCAGGGCAGTTGGGCTATCGCCATCGTCGCCCTGATGATGCACGACCCTGACAGTCGCCATCTGGACGCGGTGATGGCGCTATGGACATGTGCGGGCGTGGCCGCGGCGGCATCGGGAATCTGGAAGGTGCAGCGCCTGCGGATGGGTGGCTGGCGCCACCCGATCGACTGGAACTGGATCAGAAAAGGAATCACCGTCAGCGCTGCTTTCCTGATCGCCACACTCGCGCTTCGGGGATTCCAGACAATCGACCGATACTGGCTGGAAGCACTGGGCGGCATCGAGATGGTGGGCGCATATGTGCTGTTTCTGGGTGTCGCGAGCGCGCTGATGGTGTTTCTTGATGCGGGTGTCTTCTCCTTCTCTTACCCGGCCCTCATCCGCCACAGTCATAATCGTGAATATGATCTGGCGCGTACCCGCCTCCGGCAAATGCTTGTCCAGACGCTCGTCTGTTCACTGGGTTTCGCTGTTGTCAGTTGGTTACTGTTGCCATGGCTGCTGGATTGGGTCGGAAACCCCGTCTATATGGAAGCCATCCATCTTTATCCGTGGGTGATGGCGGCCATGCTCATCAATGCCCTTGGCATGGTGCCGCATTACGCGCTCTATTCCCATGGGCAGGATAAACCCGTCATCTACAGCCACATCGCCGCCCTGCCGGTCTTCGCGCTCTCCACCTGGATCATCAGCAAATCGGCGCCCATACTGGCCGTTCCGGCGGGCATCGTTATCGCGTTTCTGATGATTCTGACATGGAAGACGCTGGCATGGCGGAGGATCAGCCGAAGCTATGTCTGAGTGCACTTCAACGCTGGCAGTTTGATGTGACACGTCCTATGACGGCCCGACTCACCGCCTGACCGACAGAAGAACTGGCGGGCATTCAATCTGCATAACACAAGCCATGGAACAGATTCATGATCCGCTACGGGCAACAGGATATCACGCAAGCAGACATTGACGCGGTCATCAAGGTACTGACATCGGTCAACCTGACCCAGGGGCCGAATATCCCGCAGTTTGAAGAGGCTGTCATGGCGCATACCGGTGCGCGGCATGCAGTGGCGGTAAACAGCGCCACCTCGGCCCTGCATATCGCCTGCCTTGCGCTCGATCTTGGCCCCGGAGACTGGCTGTGGACTTCACCCAATACTTTTGTGGCCTCGGCTAATTGCGCGCTATATTGCGGCGCGCAGGTAGATTTCGTGGATATCGACCCGCTTACATACAATCTATGCCCGAAGGCGCTGGAAGAAAAACTGATTGTGGCGGAAAAAGCCGGCCGCCTGCCCAGGATCGTCGTTCCCGTGCATTTTTCCGGCCAGCCATGCGATATGGCGGCCATTCACGCGCTCGGCCAGAAATATGGTTTCCGCATCATCGAGGATGCGGCACACGCCATAGGCGGACGATACAAGGGGGAACCCATTGGCAATGGCCGCTATAGCGACATTACCGTTTTCAGCTTTCATCCGGTCAAGATCATCACCACTGCCGAAGGCGGAATGGCGCTGACGAATGACGCCGCGCTGGCCACCCGTCTGGGGCTGTTGCGGAGCCATGGGATCACTCGCGACCCCGCGCTGATGACGCAGGAAATGGACGGCCCGTGGTATTACCAGCAGGTAGCGCTCGGCTATAATTACCGCATGACGGATATCCAGGCCGCTTTGGGCGTCAGCCAGATCAACCGGCTGGATCAATATGTCGCCCGACGACACGAACTCGCGGACAGGTACAACCGCCTGCTCGCCGATATGCCGTTGACCTTACCCTGGCAGCATCCGGATAGCTATTCCGCCTGGCATCTTTATGTCATCCGCCTGCAACTGGATAAAATAGCGGTGACACATCGGCACGTCTTCGAGTATCTGCGCACAAAAAACATTATGGTGAATCTGCACTATATTCCGGTGCATACTCAGCCCTATTATCAAAAAATGGGTTTCCGTTCCGGCAATTATCCGGAAGCCGAGCAATATTATCGCGAAGCGATCAGCATTCCGATGCACCCGACGCTAACCGACTCTGAGCAGGATTGCGTGGTGGAGGCGTTGCGCGAGGTAATAGGATGACCAGCGTTGCTGTCATTCAGGCCCGAACAAATTCCACCAGACTACCCGGTAAAGTGCTTTTGCCCGTCGGAGGCAGGCCGGTTGTGGTGCTCGCCGCCCAACGGGCTGCAAATACCGGACGGAACGCCATAGTCGCCACGTCGACGGAGAAGAGCGACGACGGACTTGTCGAGGTGCTACGGGGCTATGGCATTCGCTATTACCGGGGAAGCCTGGAAGATACTTTATCCCGCTTCGTTGAGGCGCTGAAGGATTTCGATGACGAAACTTTGGTTTTTCGGCTGACAGCGGACAATGTTCTCCCCGATGGACATCTGCTTGATGAAATTGAGGATGATTTCTACAGCAGAGGCTTGGAGTATCTTGCCTGTAATGGAATGAATTCTGGCTTGCCTTACGGCATGAGTGCCGAAGTTATGCGCTTGCGTCTTTTAAGATTAGCGCACCGAGATAGCAGTGTTTTATCAGATTTAGAACATGTAACCCCCTATATTATCAGGAAATTTGGCAAAACATATTTTCAGAAATACTTTTACAAAGGAATGGGGCATTACAGATGCACTATTGATTGTTTAGATGATTATCTATACATTGAAAAATTATTCCGAGAAATTAATAATCCCGTAGATATACATGCGCTTGATCTAATTGATCAGATGAAGGGATCTGACCTACAGCCGTTAGTCAGTAAACCTGCCTGTAAACTTGTACTGGGGGCCGCTCAGTTAGGGATGCACTATGGAATTTCCAATACCAGCGGCCAGCCAGGTGCGGAAACCGGCAAACAATTAATCCGGACAGCAATCGTCAACGGGGTTCGGTGGCTCGATACGGCGAGGGCGTATGGTAGCAGTGAAGAGATCATAGGGCGATCTCTGAGTAATGGCTGGCAAGGGCGCGTACAAATAGTCACCAAGATGTCGACGCTTACGGATTGTCCAGATGATGCACCTCCATCAGTTGTAGATGCCTTCGTTGACTCCAGTCTTTACAATTCCCTGACGAATCTTGGGACTCGTAAAATTGACACTTTGCTTTTGCATCGAACAAGTCATTTACGCGACTGGAACGGCAGTGTATGGAACAGACTGGTCAAGCACACGGATGAAGGAAGAATAGATAAACTTGGAATTTCTGTGCAGTGTCCGCATGAGTTACTTATAGCCCTTGATGAGTCAAGAGTATCTCATATCCAGATGCCGTTCAGTATAATAGATCACCGCTGGGATGAATTATCCTCACATATCGAGTTTGTCAAAGCAACCCGCGATCTCACGATTCATGTCCGCAGTGTATTATTGCAAGGGCTCCTTTGCAGCCATGACATTAGAAGCTGGAATCGTGCACATGTCGAGAATCCGACGCTAATTTGGAAATGGCTGGAGGAAATGCGGGAGGGGTTTGAGCGAACATCCCTTGCGGACCTGTGTATCGGCTTTGTTGCAGGTTTCCCTTGGATAGACGGGATCGTAGTGGGTACCGAAACAATGGGACAGTTAATGACCAATCTGGCGCTTATGGAAAACGACCCCTTGTCATATTCACAAATTCAGGAAGTTCGTGATACCCGTCCGTGGATTGAAAATCTCACCCTCAATCCTGCGCTTTGGAAGCGAGCTGACCGATGAGTTTGATCGACACATTTTCCCTTCATGGCCGCGATATTCTTATTACGGGAGCGACCGGATACCTGGGGAAAGCAATGAGTCGGGTGTTGGCTGAAGCAGGTGCGCGGATTCTTGTAAATTCACGCTCACATGAGGCTTGTCAGCAACTGGTTTCCGAACTAACTGAAGCCGGATATTTGGCAGACAGTGCCGCATTCGACTTAAATGATCATTCTGCTACTGCCAAATTTTTCAAGATCAGAAACGAAAAGCCAATTCATTGTGTAATCAATAATGCATATTCAGGCGGCGCAGGAACAATCGAGACATCCGGATGTGATGATTACCGGAAGAGCTATGAAATGTCTGTTGTTGCAGCTCACAATATCTTTCGTCTTGCGCTTCCAGCCTTACGAAAGGCAGTGCGGGATACCGGCGATGCCTCGGTAATTAATGTATCATCGATGTACGCATCCGTTAGCCCGGATCTTGGAGCTTATGATCACGCCGAGGTAGCAAACCCTCCCTTCTACGGGGCTGCGAAGGCGGCTTTGCTGCAATGGACCCGCTACGCTGCCTGCGAATTCGGCAAGGAGAATATCAGGGTAAATGCTGTTTCTCCTGGCCCTTTCCCATCCACCGCAGTGCAAAAATCTTCTCCGGCATTTGTGAACCGGCTCGCCGCCAAAGTTCCAATGGGCCGCATCGGTCAATCGCATGAAATCGGGGGTGTCATTTTGATGCTGGCGTCGCCAGCCTCCACGTTTATTAACGGCGCAAACATTCCGGTAGACGGTGGCTGGACAAGTTGGTAACTCCATTGCAACAGCGCATTGTATTCCGCACCGACGCTTCAGTGCAGATTGGCACCGGCCATGTCATGCGTTGCCTGACGTTGGCCGACGCCTTGCGCGACCGGGGGGCAGAGTGCCTGTTCATCTCGCGCCCGCACCAGGGGCATTTGCTGGATACCATCGCGGAACGCGGACATCAGGTGATGGCCTTGCCCACCCGGGAAAATCTTGCCGACTACCCGGCGGATTTTGCCCATGCACACTGGCTTGGCACGGATCAGGCGACGGATAGCGCCGACACGCTCCTGGTGATGAACGGAACAACCGTGGATTGGCTGGTGGTCGATCATTATGCGCTCGATCACCGCTGGGAGCAGGCTTTGCGCCCCCACTGTCGCCAACTGATGGTGATGGACGATCTGGCCGACCGCTCACATGATTGTGACCTGCTGCTGGACCCGAGCCTTGGCCGCACCCCGGCGGATTATGCCCACCTGACACCGCCCACGGCCACCTTGCTCCTCGGCCCGCAATATGCGCTGTTACGCCCGGAGTTTGCGCGGCTGCGTGACGAAAGCCTCGCTCGCCGCGCCTCGCCGCGTCTGGAGCATCTGCTGATCACCATGGGCGGTGTGGACAAGGATAACGCCACCGGAGCAGTCCTTGACGCGCTCGACTCATGCACCCTGCCACCGGATTTACGGATCACCGTGGTGATGGGCCAGCATGCCCCTTGGCTGGCGCAGGTTAAAGAACGGGCCGCAAGGATGAACCGCCCCGTGCAGGTGCTGGCCGGCGTGCGCGATATGGCGCGGCTGATGGCCAACAGCGATCTCGCCATCGGCGCTGCCGGCGGTACCTCGTGGGAGCGTTGCTGTCTGGGATTGCCGGCGATTCAACTCGTTTTGGCAGATAATCAGCGCGAAGCCGCCGTTGCCTTTTCGGCACTGGGCGCGGCCGAAAGCCTTGCGGTCCAGTCAGACCTTTCCCAAACCTTACCGCCTCTGTTACACGCGTTGCAACCCGACCGGTTGCGGGCGCTCTCAGATTCTGCGGCCCACATCTGCGATGGTCGCGGCACGCCGAAGGCCGTAGAGTTACTGTTGCGGAAGGAACAATAGCATGAGTGCATCAGGACAATTGCGTGCAATTGAAGACCATGAACTGGAACTGATGCGCTCCTGGCGCAACGCTCCTTCCGTGCGCGCCAACATGTACACTCGCCACGAAATCTCTCCCGCCGAGCATCTTTCCTGGTGGCAACGGACACGCTCACGCGAAGATCAGCAATATTTCATGTACGAAAACGACGCCTCCCCGCTGGGCATCGTCGGCTTCACGGCAATCGATCGCGTCAATTCCAATTGCTCCTGGGCTTTTTATGCTGCGCCCAATGCGCCCCGGGGAACGGGATCACGCATGGAATTTCTGGCAATCGATCATGTTTTCACCACGATCGGCCTACACAAGCTGCATTGTGAGGTACTGGCGTTCAATGCACCGGTTATTCGTTTGCATCAGAAATTCGGCTTCCTGATCGAAGGCACATTTCGCCAGCATCATCGATTGGACGGCAATTATATCGATATCGTCCGATTGGGGTTGCTTGCCGACGAATGGGCAAGCAAACGCAACGAAATGCAGACCAGACTGACCGGCGCGCCGCAGGAGCGATAAAATGACCAACGCGATTGCAATTGCCGGCCGCCCTATTGGCCCTGACCATCCCCCCTATGTGATTGCCGAACTGTCCGCCAATCATAATGGCAGCCTGGAAACGGCGCTGCGCATCGTGCAGGCAGCGAAACAGGCGGGCGCGGATGCTGTAAAGCTGCAAACCTACAAACCGGATACGATCACGCTCAATTCCGACAGCGAGGAGTTTCGCATCCACGGCGGCTTGTGGGACGGGAGAACGCTGTACGAGCTTTACGAAGAAGCCCATATGCCATGGGAATGGCACAAGCCGCTGTTCGATCATGCCCGCGATCTTGGCATCACCATCTTCAGCTCGCCGTTCGATACCACCGCCGTCGATCTGCTGGAGGATTTGAACGCGCCTGCCTATAAAATCGCCTCTTTCGAGGCGGTGGACCTGCCCTTGATCCGCCATGTGGCGGGCACGGGAAAGCCGATGATCATCTCCACCGGCATGGCCGACGCCGATGAAATCGCCGAGGCCATCGCCGCCGCGCGCGATGGCGGCTGCCGGGAACTGGCGATCCTGCATTGCGTGAGCGGCTATCCCGCCCCGGCTGAGGATTATAATCTGCGCACCATCCCCGACATGATCGCCCGTTTCGGGCTGGTTACGGGCCTGTCGGATCACACGCTGGATAACACCACGGCGATCGCCAGCGTGGCGCTGGGCGCATCCATCATCGAAAAGCATTTCACGCTGGATCGCAGCGGCGGCGGCCCGGACGACAGCTTCTCGCTGCAACCCTTGGAGATGGCGGCCCTGTGCGCGGGCGCAAAAACCGCGTGGGCGGCACTGGGCCAGGTGGATTATGGCCGCAAATCGAGCGAACAGGGCAATGCGCAATTCCGCCGGTCGCTGTATTTCGTGAAGGATATGAAAGCGGGCGATGTGATCACCGCCGACGCCATCCGCAGCGTGCGTCCGGGCTATGGGCTGGCGCCGAAATATCTGGACGCCGTGATGGGGCAAACACTCGCCCGCAACGTCAACGAATTCACCCCGGTTCATTTCGAGGACATCGAATAAGGTGGTTTCGCCAAAGCCGACACTGGCCCTCATCCGCACACTGGCCGGAGAAGGGGATTTCCACCTGTATCGCCTGATCGCGGAGGGGAAAGCCGGCTTTGTTTTTTTGAAATGCCTTCGCACCACATTGTCCTATGCATGGCTCCGGGGCGGGATATCGGATGCCGAAACAGTGGCATTTATAAAGGGCCCAAATCAGTTACGGCTGTTCCAAAATCAGAAAGCATCACTGGAAGCTGAATTCGGCAAACTGCAAGCGTATACCTCGCCCCGTGCAAACACGAAAATGCATCAGCTGGCCTTGCCTCGCTTCGCCATACGGCACATTCTGTTCCAGACATATTACCTGCTGCTGATGCTCGTCACGCGCAGAGCACGATATCTGAACCTCTTTCTCCTGCATTTTTTTGCGGCGATACAAATATCCATCGATCGCGGATTCGCTTCGACACGAAACTTCATCTGCTACAATGACCAGCCTTTCGACGTCGCTGCAATAATTGCCGCTCTCCATCAAAGGGCAGACTGCCGGACGATCGTGATACAGCATGGTCTTGTTCTGAGTGAAAAATTTTACTTCCCCGCCAACGCACAGGAATTCTGGGCATGGGGTGAGCTTTCACGGGTGCACTTCCAAAGCCGCGCGCCAAATGGAAAAATGGTGGTCAAGGGCCGGTACAAGGACGATCTGGAAAGCAAAAGCGACATCTTCGTCATGCCGGAAGAAGGGGATAAAAACTGGAAAATTCTTGTTGCCCCGTCTTTCAAGCATGACGAGATCAAGGAATTGGTTGGTATAGCCAAGAAGACATTTTTCCCGAAAGGGAAGAGCTTTGACCGTATGGCAATAAAAATGCACCCAGCCACAAAAAGTGTTTGGATGATTAAACTATGGCTTTTAATGACTGCAAGAGGAATTGTGATTGAACGGGCGCATATGGAAGACCTCTCTGACCAATATGATGTCCTTTTCACAAAACATTCCACCTCAGCGGTAGATTTTCTTCTTCGGGGAAAGCCGGTAGCATTTTTAACTCTCGTTTCAGGCGCCACATTCCCTTCCGATAAATATGGTTTGAGTATTAGTCAGTTCAAAACACCTTTACAGACGGGCAAATATGATATCGAACACATGAACGAATCGCGCATAAAATTTTTGAAATGCGCACTTAATGTTTGAATAATAATAATATGATTTCAATTCGAACACAGTATATAATACACAAATTTGTTCTGTTGGCACTTTCCGCCCTCTGTATAGTTATGTTTTATATTGAGGCATCCGGACCTACAGTGGTAGATACTGTTTCGATGAAGCTCGTATATGCCTCCGGGTGGATTGGGATCGTGTCCTATATAGGGATATTTTTAAAACGTAATTTTGATGCATTCCTAACATCGTTATATCAAATCTTTTATTTTATGGGTGTGCTAATAGGTTCGACTCTAGCCTCTTTCGGAGAGCGCATGTATGAAATCAAGATGTTTGGCACAGGCAACGGCGTTTTTTGGTTTCTTGTTCTGTCTCTATTAATTACATCTGAGGCTATTCAGCAAGGGTACAAGTTATTTAACCCTGGAACACATAGATCATTCTCTATTTTACCTCCCTATTGGGGAAATATGGTGGTGAAATATACTGTTTTATTTATAATAATATGTTCACTTTTTGTTTTACTTATATATGGAAGTCCCGTATTATTGGGAATATCAAGGACCAATTATTGGGGTTCGGCGGCTCCATCGTTCCTATCATTTCTACGAATTTTGATTATTCTGACTTTTTTTTGGGTTTCGGCCCTTTCTCTCAATGCTTCGGGTGGTATTACCAGCTCGAGGATCGGAAAGATATATGCTGCACTGTACGTATTTTTAGGACTGTTCTTATTAGGTGAGAAATTTTCCTTATTTATTATGTATATGTCCTCTTGGTTATTTGTATATGCTGCAAAAACGAATCGTACATACCCCATAAAAACCGTTACTGGAATTATATCCGTAATAATTATTATGGCAGCGCAGGTAGCATACCGGTATGAAGTAGCCGGTCTGGGGGTAATGTTTATTTTCTCTAGGTTTACCTTGCAGGCCCAACTTCCTTGGAGCACGTTTAACGAGGCAGCCGGTATACTATATTTTGGACTTGGATCGGTTGGGGAATATATTAATATCTTTCATCTAAGAGAAATTATTAGCGATAGATATCTTCCTCTTAATGTGCAAGCAGCGCACGAAATTTCGGGGACCAGCCTATCGGGTTTCCTCCCATCGTGGCAAATACTTACGTTTGGGATTCCTATTTCTATTATATTTCTTATAATTTTTGGTATTTTTTTGGGATATTTACAAGCGACTATCGTGCACTATGTCAGATTAAAGAATATAATTACTGCATTTTTTGTATTTTCCTTTCATTTTTTTCTTTTATCTGTTTGGTATGTGGGAAATTTCAACGTCATTAATATTATAATTTTACTATCTTTTCTTTTTATTATTGCTTACTTATCTCCACGAAAATTAGAAAGGGGGGTTCCAACCAATGTTCACCGATAAAACCCTGCTTATCACCGGCGGAACCGGCTCCTTCGGGAATGCCGTTTTGCGGCGGTTTCTCGATTCCGATCTGCGCGAAATCCGCATCTTCAGCCGGGACGAGAAGAAGCAGGACGACATGCGCAAGAAGTACAACAGCGCGAAACTGAAATTCTACATCGGGGATGTGCGGGATTATCAGTCTATCCTGAACGCCGTGCGCGGGGTGGATTTCATCTATCATGCCGCAGCGCTGAAACAGGTGCCCAGTTGCGAATTTCACCCGATGGAAGCGGTGAAAACCAATGTATTGGGCACGGAAAATACGCTGGAGGCAGCGATCACCAGCGGCGTGAAACGCGTCGTCTGCCTTTCCACCGACAAGGCCGTGTATCCGATCAACGCCATGGGCATCAGCAAGGCGATGATGGAGAAGGTGATTGTCGCCAAATCCCGGTCCAGCAGCGATACGGTCATCTGTGCCACCCGCTATGGCAATGTGATGGCCTCGCGCGGGTCGGTGATCCCGCTGTTCACCAACCAGATCAGGGGCGGACAGCCCATCACCCTCACCGATGGCGCGATGACGCGTTTCATGATGACGCTGGACGATGCGGTGGACCTGGTACTCTATGCCTTCCAGCATGGCAGCCCCGGCGAAATTTACGTGCAAAAGGCCCCGGCCGCGACCATCGAGACGCTGGCGATTGCCCTGACAGACCTGTTGGGCGTGCCGGATCATCCGATCAACACCATCGGCACCCGCCACGGCGAAAAGCTGTTCGAGGTATTGCTTTCGCGCGAGGAAATGGTGGCGGCAGAGGATCTTGGCGGCTATTACCGCGTGCCGCCAGACCTGCGCGATCTGAACTATGGCAAGTTCGTCGAACAGGGCGAAGTGCGGATTTCGCAGGCCGTCGATTATAATTCGCACAATACCACGCGGCTGGATGTCAAGGGCATGCAGGCGCTGCTAATGAAGCTGCGTTTCATGCAGGCGATTGTGCGCGGCGAGCATGTGGAACCCGAGGAGTAAGCAATGACGCAGCCGGTGCGCCGGATTGTGGTGACAGGGGCGCGGGGTTTCATCGGCCGGAATCTGACGGTTCGGCTGGGGGAACTGCCGGGTTTTTCTATCGTGCCATTTGTGCGTGGCGACGATCCCGCCACCTTGCCCGCACTGGTGGCAGGGGCCGATGCGGTCATCCATCTGGCCGGAGAGAACCGCCCGGCAGACGAAAGCGCCTTCGCCGAGGTGAATACCGGCCTGACGGTCAAGCTGTGCAATGCGATCCGTGCTTCGGGCCGGCGGGTGCCGCTGATTCTGGCGTCATCCACGCAAGCCGGGCGCGACAATCCCTATGGTCGCAGCAAACTGGCTGCCGAACAGGCCGTGGCGGCACTGGGCGAAGAAATGGGCAATCCCGTGGCGATTTTCCGCCTGCCCGGCGTATTCGGGAAATGGTGCAGGCCGGATTATAATTCGGTTGTGGCGACCTTTTGCCATAACATCGCGCGTGGCCTGCCAATCCGCATCCATGATCCAGCGGCGAAATTGCGGCTGGTTTATGTGGACGATGTTGTCTCCGCGCTGATCTCGGCGCTGGATGAGCCGGCGGCGGTGGTGCAGCCGGAATATGAAATTACGCTTGGAGAGCTTGCGGCGCAGATCGAGGCGTTCGAAGCGAGCCGCGTTTCGCTTTTGACCGAGCGGGTAGGCGCCGGCCTGGCGCGGGCGCTGTATGCCACCTATGTGAGCTATCTGCCGACGGAGCGTTTTTCCTACCCGATCCCGCAGCACGCCGATCCGCGTGGTGTATTCGTGGAGATGCTGAAAACGCCAGATTGCGGCCAGTTCAGCTTCCTGACAGCCCATCCCGGCGTGACCCGTGGGGGACATTACCACCATACGAAAACCGAGAAATTCCTAGTCATCCGGGGCGAAGCGCTGTTTCGCTTTCGCCATCTGGTGACGGATGAGCGGGTGGAATTGCGGACATCCGGCGCAACACCGCAAGTGGTCGAGACGATTCCCGGCTGGTCGCACGACATCACCAATGTAGGCGAGGATGAAATGTTTGTGATGCTGTGGGCTAATGAGATATTCGACCGCGCGCGGCCTGACACCATCTCCAGCAAGGTTTGATCATGCAAAAATTGAAGATCATGTCGGTCGTGGGAACACGACCTGAAATCATCCGGCTGTCGCGGGTGCTGGCCGCGCTGGACCGCCATTGTGATCATCTTCTGGTGCACACCGGTCAGAATTACGATTATGAGTTGAATCAGGTTTTTTTTGACGATCTCGGCGTTCGTAAACCCGATTATTTCCTGAATAGCGCCGAGGGCACTACGGGCGCAGCGAATACTATTGGCAATCTGATTACGGCAGTGGATGGGGTTCTGGCGGAAGTGCAGCCGGAGGCGATGCTGGTTCTGGGGGATACGAACAGTTGCCTGTCCGTCATTCCTGCAAAGCGGCGCAAGGTCCCAATTTTCCATATGGAGGCAGGTAATCGCTGTTTCGACTTGCGTGTTCCGGAAGAAACCAACCGCCGCATCGTCGATCACACCGCAGACATCAACCTGACTTACAGCACCATCGCGCGCGATTACCTGCTTCGGGAAGGGCTGCCGCCCGATCAGGTCATCAAGACCGGCAGTCCGATGTATGAAGTATTGCATCATTACATGCCGCAAATCCGGGCGTCGGATGCATTGAACCGGCTGGACCTTATCCCCGAACAATATTTCGTGGTCAGCGCCCATCGCGAGGAAAATATAGAGTCCGACCGCAGTTTTTCCCGTTTGGTGCAGATACTGAACGCTGTGGCGGAGGACCATAATCTTCCGGTGGTCGTTTCCACCCATCCGCGCACGCGGAACCGCGTGGAGGCAACCGGCACAGTGTTTCACCCACAGGTACGACTGCTGAAACCTTTGGGTTTTCATGATTATGTGCATTTGCAAATGCACGCCAGGGCCGTGCTTTCGGATAGCGGCACGATCACCGAGGAATCCTCCATCCTGAACTTCCCTGCGCTGAACCTGCGCGAAGCGCATGAGCGCCCCGAAGGCATGGAGGAAGCGGCGGTGATGATGGTTGGCCTGGAAGTTGACCGGGTACGACAAGGGCTGGCGATCCTGGAAAGCCAGCCGAGGGGTGATGAACGCGGGTTGCGCCTGGTTGCCGACTACACCGCCCCGAATGTCAGCGATAAGGTCGTGCGCATCATCCATAGCTATACGGACTATGTGAACCGCGTCGTGTGGAAGAAATATTGAGGCGGTCGATGCGGGTTGCGCTGGTTGCTGATACATTTCCGCCGTTACGGACCTCTGGCGCGGTACAATTGCGGGATCTGGCGCGTGAATTCGCCCGGCAGGGCCACGATCTCACGGTCATGCTGCCGTCATCGGAGATTGATTGTCCGTGGCAACTGGGGGATTTCGACGGCGCGCAAATCTTGCGGCTGCAAGCCCCCAAAACCAAGGATATCGGTTATGTGCGCCGCACTTTGGCCGAGTTCGCCATGCCTTTTACGATGCTGCGGAACTTACGCAAAAGTCCGCTGGCCGTGCAAAAATGGGACGGCGTGGTGTGGTATGCGCCATCGATCTTTCACGGGCCGCTGGCGAGCGTACTGAAGCGGCAGAGTGGTTGCAAGGGCTATCTGATCATCCGTGACATCTTCCCTGAATGGGCGGTGGATATGGGGCTGATGGGGCGCGGCCTGCCCTATCGCTTTTTTGACGCGGTAGCGCGCTATCAATATTCGGTGGCGGATGTGATCGGCGTGCAGACGCAAGGCAATTGCGCCTATTTCGCCGATTGGCAGGAAAAGCCCGGACGCGAACTGGAAGTGTTGCAGAACTGGCTGGACAAACCGGCGGACAGGCCCTGTCCGATCCGTGTGGCCGACACCCCGCTCGCGGGGCGCAAATTGCTTGTCTATGCTGGCAACATGGGCGTTGCCCAGGGGCTGGATATTGTGCTGGACCTGGCGGAGCGTATGGCGACGCGACGGGACGCAGGCTTTATATTCGTTGGTCGCGGCAGCGAAGTATCGCGTCTTAAAGAGCGGGCCAAAGCGCTTGAATTAACGAACATATTATTTTTCGATGAAATACACCCGGATGAAATTCCTGATCTTTACGGGCAATGCCATGCCGGAATTGTCGCACTGGACCACCGTCACAAATCTCATAATATTCCCGGCAAGTTTTTGACCTACATGCAAAGCGGCCTGCCCGTTCTGGCCAACGTAAACGCCGGCAATGATTTGTGCAGCCTGATACGCGATGAGCAGGTGGGCGAGGTTTCAGAAGCCAATCAGATCGATGAACTAGTCCAGCGCGCGACAGCGCTGCTGGACCAGATTGATGTCGACGCCGATCTTTCCGCGCGTTGCCGGAAATTATTTGACCGGCGGTTCTCGGTAGAACAGGCAGTGCGGCAGATTGTGAATGCCCTGAAGCAAGCTCCGGTCAGGTGAAAATCAACTGACCAGGAGCGGATGCGATCACGGGCGGGGTTCCGCTGTGGCTGCATGCCGGCCAGCTATCCGTCCGAACCACGAGCCTGGCCCGAGGCTCTGGCCGCTGGCGTAGGCTTTGCCGCTCTGCGGGATATGCGCCGTGCATGCGCCCGCAGCATAAAGCCCTTTTACGGGGTTGTGATCCCTGTCGAGAACCCGACCGTAGCTGTCCGTATTCAGGCCGCCAAGGGTGATGTACAGATAAATGGATTTGTTGAAGGAAATGTCGAAGGCCGCGTACGGACCGCTATCCAGCGGCTGCAACCATTCCTGCTGTTTGAAAAACCGACGATCGCAGCCCGATGCAGCGTCACGGTTATAATTGTCCAGGGTGCGTTGCAACGCGCCTGTCGGGATACCAAGGCCGGTTTCCATTTCGGCGACGGTTTCATAACCATCGACCAGACGATGCTGGTGCGTTTCAATCTCGGGATAGGCGAAGATGCTGGAGTCGACAATCAGCCAGGCGGTCTGGTCCGGTTGCTCCATAACAAAAGATGCGGTGCGACCATGATAGGCATCTTCGGCAACGAAACGCTCGCCACGTTTGTTGACGATGATCCCCTTGATCAGTTGCGCGGGCGGATAGATTGACGCAGTGGCGATCACGCCATCCATTGCGGCAAGCACCCCGCCAACGGATTGACCGAGCAAAAGCCCGAATCCGTCATTGCTGGGAATGCCCAGCGGCTCGGCCGGGTCGCTGACCAGCGGCAAATAGTGACGGACCATTTCCTTGTTCAGATTGAACCCGCCGGTGGCAAGAATAACGCCGCGCCGCGCTGCAATATAGATATCCTTGCCGGCCTGACGCGCACGCAAACCCGCCACCCGACCTTCGTCATCCACCACCATCGCGGTCACGCGGGTATCATAAAGCGCTGGAATATTGGCTTCGGCACAGCGGGCAAGAATGGCGTTCATCGCCACCGCACCGGCATTTTCACCCGTTCCCGCTACCTTGTGTCCGCGCGGCGCCGGTTTTGCAATTTCGTTAAAAGGCCAGGCTTTTTCATTGCCCGTGACAAACAGACACTCCGTACTGTTCAGAAAAACCGCCTTGCCCTTGAATTCCGTGCGCTCGAACGGAACCCCCAGTTCTTCCAGCCAATCGAAATGGGCGGCGCTATTGTCGCAAAATTCGCGCACCGCCTGAGGATTGGCCGGCTGGGTGCTGGCAAACAGGAACTTATACATTTCGTCCGCGGTATCATCGTAGCCGCAGGCCTTCTGCACTGCCGTTCCGCCACCCAGATAGAAAATGCCGGACGACATGGCGCTGGCTCCACCACCGCCACTCGCCCGCTCGACGATAAGCACCTCGGCGCCCGCATTCCTGGCTTCCAGCGCGGCGCAACTGCCAGCCACGCCCTGCCCTATCACCACGACGTCCGCGTGATGATTCCACTGCTCAACCTGTCGGGTGGAAATGGTTTCAGGAACTTCCATCACTCTGATTACTCCAGTTTCTTGAATGAGCAGTGCTACGCCAATCCCGGTCTGGCGGAGGCCGATTATTGCGCTTTCGCGCCCTCCGCGATCCATGTGCGGAATTTGGTCAAGACGCCAGCGTCAAGCGGCGGCATACCCATCGGCATACGCATTCCTGCTCCGCCGGCCTTCAGATGCGTGCCTTCCAGCTTCATCATCAGATAGCTTTCGTCAGGCTTGCCCGGACGGACATGCACGAACTTCGGATCAAGGGCCCTGGCGTCCACCAGGCTTCCATAGGCTTTCGCTGGCGTCAGAGCCAGCTTACCCGCTTCCTGACCGGTCATGTGGCAGGCAGCGCAGCGGGTTTTCAGGATTGGTACGATATCCGTCTGAAAGCTGACGGGGGCGGCGTGGACCGCGCCTCCGACACAAGCCAGTATTGCAAACGTCAATAACTTCATACAGCAGTCTCCGCCGCAGCGTTGATGCCGGCGAGATACCCGAAGGCCAGCGCCAGCCCGATTGTGCCGCCCGCGCCGTAATATGCCTCCCGCGACGGACTCGCAATGCAATTGCCCGCACCATAGAGGCCCGGAACAGGCTTGCCGGCATAATCCACTATCTGTGCTTTCTCGTTGATGACCGGCCCGCCATTCGTGTCGAGCGCGCCAGCCGCCAGAATGAAGGCGTAGTAAGGACCCTTATCCGACAACGGATGCATGACGTTGTTAGGATAGGGGTTTTCCGGTTGTTTTGTCCCTTCGCGGCGCGGAGAAAACACCAGTTGCCACGAGCGGTCATAGTCATGTTCGCCGCGCTGGAACTCCGGGTCCTTGCCGGCTTTGGCATAGCCATTGAATGTGTTGATCGTCGTCTGCAGGGTTGTCGCAAAGTCCGGGGAGAGCGCAACATGGCCGGTTTGCGCGCCAATCTTCTCCAGACGCTGGCCGATCGCGGTGGTCAATTCCGCAAGGCTGTTGCCCTGGATCAGCCAGGGGCTTTCACGCACATCGACCGGGATGGGGTAGGATCCGCCGAATGCATCGAGCGAGCGGGCATCAAACACCATGAACATCAATTGGTTTGGATACTCTTCTCGTGTCGGGTCGAAAGTAAAGTGGACCCGCGTGCGGTCGTTATAATCCCGTTTTTCATTGACGACGCGTTTTCCATATTTGTTGACCGCAATCATGGAATCGCCCGGCAGGAAGAATGCGCCAAGCCCCATGGCGCGATTCTGCAACGCCTCTTCGAGCACTACCTGGGTTCGCCAGGCCATGTGCAATCCGCCAGACTTCGCGCCAATTTCGGACGCAATGGGAATCAGATCGCCGGTGGCGCCGGTTGATGCACAGGATCCGTAAAGGGCAGTCTGGTGATGATTGATCAGGTCGGTATTATGCGCAAAACCGCCAGTTCCGAACACCACGCCACGGCGGGCGCGAATATGGATGGCGCCATTCTCCGTTTCCGCCGCCACGCCGATTACCCGCCCCCGATCACGGATTACCCGGTTCACCCGCGTCTCGGTCAGAATCGTTGCGCCATGTTTCCGGAGCCATTGTTCCATGCGTTCCGCAAAACCCAGACCCCCGGTTGGGCCGAGACCGCCGGCCGGTTGCAGCGCGCGTCCGGTGGGCATTTTATTTTCCGGCAAATGATCAGCATAATCGGGGGCCGGTATGTTCGCGTGATACATGCGGAATTCTTCGAAATCGACGGCTTTCAACGATCGTAACTTGTCGACAGCGACGGAGCCATTATCATAAAACGCCACAAGCAATCGGTAGTCGGCATCGGCAAGCCCAAGGGTTGGGCTGGCGGCATTATATTGCTGCGGAAAAGCATAGCGCGCCATATAGCGCAGGCAATCCTGCTTTTCGTCGACCTTCCCTTGCGATTTCAGGAAAAAATTATTCGGAATCCAGAGGACGCCTCCCGATTTTCCGGTGGTTCCGCCGAGGAGCGGCATTTTTTCGACGAGCATCACCTTCGCCCCGGCATCAATCGCGGCGATTCCCGCCATGCATGCTGCAGCACCGCTGCCGACACACAGAACATCCGTCTCGTGGTCCCATTTCACACTGGCGGATGTTGCCGTCGCTGCCTCCGCTTCTCCCCCGATCGTAGCGGCGGCGGTAACTGCGCCGACGCCTGCCAGCAGTTGGCGCCGATCAAGACCGGAGACCGCACCCTCTGTTTTCCGTTGCATTTTTTCTATCTCCATCCGCACTACTTATTTTCCTGGCATCGCATATCGATCCGACGCTGTCCGCCTGATAAATGTTGCAGTTCGCAATTGCCTGAAAGCCACAACCGCAAGCAAAAAAGGCTGCCGGCATATGCCGGCAGCCCCCCGTTGAAGTCTGGCTTATCTAATTACGCGTTGGTCTGATTACGCGTTGGCGGTGTGGACCGTGCGTTGTTTGCGCATTGCGAAACCCACCAGACCAAAGCCGGCGATCATCAGCGCCCATGTGCCCGGCTCAGGAATGGGGAGGAAGGTAGCCTGGCCACCGTAAGACCCTTGCCCGCGTGACAAGCCGTTGATTTCAATGGTGTTCAGGACACCACTGAAGATCGGCACATTGCTGATGCTGAATGTTTCGCTCAGTCCATCGGCGCTGACGACCTTTGTGGCCGCGAGACCGTTGACGAATACGGAAATCAGATCGAGGTCCGTTGAGCTGTTGAGAAGCGTGGTGCTCGTCGTGACCGAGCCGCTTCCGGTGCCGAACTGATCGATGGTGAACAGGTAGGTGTCCTGAAAATTGCCCGCAGCAATTCCCGCATTACCAAAGAAGGCGGAAATCGGCCCCGAATTGATGTCCCCCACTACCGTAAAGTTTGGATCAGCGGGGGTGAACACCGCCGCACTGGCTGAAGGCGCGAATATCGCAGCAGAGACGATGCCCAGCGCTCCTAACAGTCCATATTTCATTGTATTCCCTCCGTTACGCAAATGCCGACAGAGAATTAAACCCGTATGATCTAATACATTCTACGGCGACTCGGAGGCTATATGGTGTCCGAATTCCAAGCAAACCTTAGATTGTATATATTTATCGTAAATATTTACTATATACATCTTATTTGTTGTTAATTCATATTTACATCTATTAATATTTTACTGCTTCATATTGAAAATGCCGGTTTTTACATTTTAATGAATTTTTCCCCCGGTTTCGGGTTGCAAGGCGATTCCCGGTTGCCCGCCTTCATAATTGCACGGGCCATCGGTATCCGTGCGTTTGAGCGTTACAATTCCCGAAGCACCCCGTTAGGGGGACTGCAATCACTCGCGGGTATGGGCTGCCAGCGAGACAACGCCAGCGAACCAATATGGCGCCATCTGACCGGGTGGTCAGAGGGGGTGTGCGCTATGCAACCTTGAAGGATAACCTATGACGATAATTCAGGAAATGCCGCATCGCCTTCAACTCGAAACTGGCGCCAGTATGGAGCATCCCGGCACCCTGCCGCGGGCGTTCGAGGCGGCCGTTGATGGAGAAGTCGATGCGCAGAAAAACATCGAAGTTTGTCTGATACATTCCGGGGCAGACAGGGAACTGGCCGAACAATTGATCAATCGCATGTATGCGTGGCGCGGATATGGCTCCAATCACCGTTTGCCGACGGCAGAACATTGCATGACATTTATTGCTTATGCCGAAGAAAATGTGGTCGGAACCTTGACCCTTACTGTTGATTCACCGGATGGTCTTGCGCTTGACCATACTTTTGCCAATGAACTGGCTGAATTCCGCGCCATGCCTGGCTCCCGGATCTGCGAACTGTCGAAATTCGCCTTTGATCCGTCTATCCAATCGAAAACCGTATTGGCAGCCATGTTTCATACGATCTTCATCCATGGTTCGAAATTTAATTGCACCGATCTGTTTATCGAAGTTAACCCACGCCACCGCCGATTTTACGAAGCAATGCTCGGATTCAAGCGGATAGGCGCAGTAAAATCCAATGATGCGGTCGGGGCTCCGTCGCAGCTCATGTGGGTAAAAGTGGCGTCGATCCGGCAGAACATTGAACAGAGCGCCTCTGGCAACATATGCGGTGGCCGCTCTTTCTATCCTTTCTTCTTTCCGACCGGTCAGGAAAATGGCATCCGCATCTCCATACCTGCCTGCCCGCAGGAGCAACACCTGATCTAGCGATCCCGCTTCTCCGGTTCCGGGCGACGCCATATCCAGGTGCCGCCAATGAGTGCTGCCGCCAACGGCAGCAGGCTCCAGGGGAAGGGAGAGAAAGCCAACCCGACGACGCCGGTAATCACGAAGGCTCCAAGTGCCGCGCGTTTGCCGGTGCGGCTGATCGCGCCTGATTGGCGCCAGTTGCGGATATGATAGCCAAATAGAGGATGGCCGACGAGCCACGCCTCAAGCCGGGGACTGGAGCGCGCGAAACACCAGGTCGCCAGGAGCACAAAGGGCACGGTCGGCAATATCGGCAACAGGGCGCCGATGCCTCCCAGTCCGAGCGACAGCCAGCCGGCCGCGAGAAATCCAATCCGCCGCATATGCGCGATATTAAAGTCGGAAAGCCGATTGTGCGCAAGCGCGGCGAAACGCGCTTGTGCATTTGCAAAAGAGCATATAACCTTCTGACATCGACCGGAAACATCCCGCATCAAGGGAGGCCGGCTGTATGGAGGGTCAAAGAGTATGGACAATAATTCGAAGCTCGCAGAAGCACGTAGCATCGGACCGGTGGTGATATTTGCCATTGTGGCATGGGGAACCTTCATCGCCATTCTGCTGAGCAAGCTCGGATAATAATCGTCTCCTCGACCCTGATTTTCGGCTCCCCAAGGTAGTTCTGCTGCCGTAGTTCCGGTTGGTGATCCCAACCCGTCTGTTCGCTGCCCGCTTGTTGGTGCATGAGGGGCCGCATGGCTGACGACGTCAAATCCGTAACACCCGGCGAATCCGCCGCCGCGCCCGGGGAAGCCGGGCCATCCCGAACGTCCGCGCTGGCGCCCTTTTCCGTTCCGATCTTCCGATCCATCTGGATCGCGTCGATGATCGCCAATTTCGGCATGTTGTTTCAGGCCGTCGGCGCATCATGGATGATGATTTCGCTCGATGATTCCCCGAAAATGGTCGCACTTGTCCAGTCCACCAACACCTTGCCGATCATGCTGCTGTCGTTGCTGGCCGGGGCCATGGCCGACAATGTCGACCGCCGCATTATCATGCTGGCGGCGCAGATCTTCATGCTGGTCATCTCGGCGGCTCTGGCGGTTACGGCATGGCTGGGATTGCTGACCCCCTGGCTCCTGCTGGGCTTCACCTTTCTTGTGGGTTGCGGAACAGCAATGTATTTGCCGGCCTGGCAGGCGTCCGTTGGTGAAATGGTGCCGCGCGCCCTGCTCCCTGGTGCGGTCGCGATGAATTCCATGGGTTTCAATATGGCGCGCAGCATCGGCCCGGCGTTTGGCGGCATGATTGTGGCGCTATGGGGTGCGGCCAGCACGTTTTTGCTCAATGCGCTGAGTTATATTGGTGTTATCCGGGTCTTGTGGGGCTGGCGACCGGAACGTCCGCCCCGGCTGCTCCCGCGTGAGGAAATCGGGCAAGCGATGCTTGCAGGCGTTCGCTATGTCGTCCTGTCCCCCACCTTATGGCGCGTGATGCTGCGCGGCTGTCTGTTCGGCCTCGCTGGCAGCGCCGTTCCGGCGATGATGCCGCTCGTAGCCTATAACCTGCTCCGTGGCGGCGCACTGACATATGGCCTGTTGCTCGGAGCATTCGGGATCGGCGCGGTGATCGGCGCGTTTTCCACGTCCCGCCTGCGCAGACACCTGAGCACTGAAAATATCGTTCGTTCGGGCATACTGGCCATGGCTGTCGGAGCGATGATTGCCGGATCAAGCCGGATGATGCCCTTCGCCATGGCCGGATTGATCGTGGCCGGTGCAGGCTGGGTGCTTACCCTGTCCAGCTTCAATGTCACGGTACAACTTTCCTCGCCCCGCTGGGTCGTTGCCAGGGCGTTGTCACTTTATCAAATGTTCACCTTCGGTGGTATGGCGGGGGGTGCATGGATCGCGGGCATCATCGCCCAGCAGTATAATGTTTCAGTGGCGTTGTTTGCTGCCGGAGGTATGGCTGTTGCCGGTCTGTTGATCGGACGGTGGTTTCCCCTGCCCGAGTTGCAGGACGTCAACCTCGATCCGCTCGCCAACTGGAATGTGCCGCAAAATGCCTTGACCATTCAGCCACGTAGCGGCCCGATTATCGTGAATGTCGAATACCGGATTTCAGCGGCCGATATTCCGCAGTTCCTGATACTGATGCACGAACGCCATCGCATCCGCCGGCGCGACGGTGCCCGCAGCTGGAGTCTGCAACGCGATCTGGCGGAGCCCGATCTGTGGATCGAGCGATACGAACTGCCCACCTGGACGGAATATGTCCGGCACAACCAACGCCGTACCCAGGCCGACCTCGCCAATTTCGAAGCCGCCCGCGCCCTGCATATCGGGCCAGACTTGCCCATTGTGCGCAGACGAATCGAACGGCAGACCAGTTCACTGCCCGGTGCGCATGAGTTGGCCAGCGCTGCCACCGATCCCAGCGGCCGACATTAGGACATTGGCGCAAACGTCATGCTTTTTCGACCGCCTGGATCGCCTCAAAGCCTTCGAATTGCGGCGGCCCCACGTAAATATCACGGCTGGCGCCGGCATTGGCGTGCGCCAGGCGGAAGGCTTCCGAGCGGGTCCAGTCTTCGAATGCGGCCCGGGAGTCCCAGACCGAATGGGAAGAATAGAGGCTGTACTCCTCCTGCCGCTCCCCCTTCAGCAGATGGAAGGAGCGGAAACCCGGCACCTCCTTCAGATAGGTGTTGCGGCCAAGCCATAGCGATTCAAAGTCATTTTCGCGGCCTGGCGCGATCCGAAAGCGGTTCATGGCGATAAACATTGGCGTTTCTCCCTGATCGATTGATGCAGGCCGAAAGCCGCTGCCGTCAACCGTGCGGCATCGCATAAATCGCTTCAGCCACTTGCCAACAGGTTTGCGCCCGCTATGCGACAGCCTATGACTGCATTATCCATCCTGTTGCTCGGCGGCGGTGGGCGCGAACATGCGCTCGCGTGGAAGCTGGCGCAATCGCCGCGCTGTGGCCGCCTGTTTGCTGCCCCTGGCAATCCCGGCATTTCCGAACATGCGCAACTTGTGACGCTCGACCCCAATGACGGCGCGGCGGTCGCCGCCTGGGCGGTCGCGCATCATATCGACCTGGTGGTCATTGGTCCCGAAGCGCCGTTGGCCGCTGGCGTGTCGGATTCCTGCCGCGCCGCCGGGATCCAGGTGTTCGGACCATCCAAAGCCGCCGCGATGCTGGAGGCATCCAAGGGTTACACCAAGAAACTTTGCGATGTAGCCCGGGTGCCGACCGCATCCTGGGCGCATTTCACCGATCTGGACTCCGCCCTCACCCATGTACGCGCCGGGCCGGTGCCGGTTGTGGTGAAGGCGGACGGCCTTGCCGCCGGCAAGGGGGTAACAGTCGCGCAGACGCTGAAGGAGGCTGAAGAGGCACTGACGGCACTCTTTGCCGATGGACCGGCGGAAGTCGTGATCGAGGAATGTCTGGCGGGCGAGGAAGTCAGCTTCTTTGTGCTGACGGATGGCGCGACCGCCCTGCCCCTGATCGCGGCGCAAGATCACAAGCGCGTCGGCGATGGAGACACCGGCCCGAACACCGGTGGCATGGGGGCATATGCCCCCACACATATATTCACCCGGGAACTGCAGGATCAGACAATGCAACGCATTGTCTTGCCGACCTTGTCCACCATGGCGGCGCGCGGCACGCCGTTTCAGGGCATCTTGTTCGTTGGCCTGATGCTGACGGCCGAAGGGCCAAAGCTGATCGAATATAATGTCCGTTTCGGAGACCCCGAATGCCAGGTGCTGATGACGCTTCTGGACAGCGATCTGGTGGATCTGCTCGAAGCTGCCGCCACTGGCAAGTTGGCCGGCAATCAGGTGGAATGGAAAGACGGCGTAGCGTTGACGGTGGTGGTCGCCGCCGCCGGCTATCCGGGCAAACCAAGGGCTGGTGGCCGGATCGGCAATCTGGCGGAGGCGGGGAAACATGCCCGGATCTTTCAGGCCGGGACGAGCCGCAATGATGAGGGCCATCTGGTCGCCAGCGGGGGCCGGGTGCTGGCTGTCACCGCCAATGCCGAAACGACGACTGCCGCCGCCAGACTTGCCTATTCCGCATGCGCGGCGCTGGATTTTCCGGATGGCTTTTATCGCCACGATATCGGCCATCGGGAAATTGCCCGGGAAGCGTAATGAAATGGCGTCGCCTGTTCGCGCGAACAGGCGACGCGCCTGCCATTAATTGCTTCCTGTTTGCAGCAGCGTTTTCGTTCCTTGCGCACTGCAATATTCCGGCGTCAGCTCCATATTTTGCCGTTCCGAAAATGGCGTGGTTACGTTGCCTGTAACTTCCCAGCTTGACGGAGCAGGTTTGGGGAAATTGAACCCGGACACCAGATTATTCCGGACGCTCACCTTGGCGTCCCCCGCAACCAGCCGAACACCGAATTTCGCACCCAGCGTTACATTATCGGCGATCGTCACGCCCTGTGTACGCGAACCCCAGCTGGTAATTGCAGACGAAGAGTCGCCCGTGCCGATCAGAATATTGTTCCGGAACACAAGATTGTTGTGTGTCAGCTTGTTGTCGCCGTGGAACGTGATTGGCCGGGTGGAATTATAAACGCAGTTGTTTTCAATAAGGATATTCTGGTTCGCCAGATAGAAGGACATGGCGTTACCATGCACCCCTTGCATCTCGCGCAGGTTATTCCCCCGAACGACGCCATCGACAACACCGCCGAAATAAATTCCCGTGCGCGAAACGCGCTGCAGGCTATTATCCAGCACCTGCAGATTTCGCACCTTGCCTGCTACACGAACGCCTGAACCAACCTGAATGGAGCTGATTTCATTGTTACGAACAATTGCTCCATCGGAATAATTGATCGAAATCGTGCCACGGCCGTGGCGCAACACAGCCGGACCGAATTTATTGTTTTCGATGACCCAATTATAGCCCCAGACGCCCCGGCTGTTATTGATCGCAATGCCCTGGCCGCTAAACGGTGTATCTCCTGTGCCATTCGCGAAGTGAAAGCCCTGGATCACGATATGCGACTGCCCCCGTATATCGATACCAGCCCGGCCATTCCCCACCGAGAATGCACCGCCACCGGAACGTGGGTAAACCACCGCCTTGCCGGGCGCGATGACGGCGAAACTGCCAGGCGCTGTCACCGCGTTGGCGCTACCCACGAGCGCCACCCGGCCGGGCCGATCCTTGTAAAGCTTCAGACCGTTCGGCTTGAAATAGATATTTGCCCCGGAAACTGAATCTATCTGGCGCGACGCAAGCTGATTGCCGCTGATCCAGAACAGCAATTTGGCGTGCGGCCCGGCTTTCGCAGCCTGGGCTGCAAGCACCCGATGTTCCAGCCGTCCGGACTCGATCGCCGCCACACTTGAGAGAGGCGTGACCGCCATATGGTCCAGATTATCGTTCCAGAACGGATCTTTTATGGCAGGATACTGTGACGGAAATAATTGTCCTTTCTGGTCGTAGAACATAATTTCCTTAACCACTGGCTGTTTAAACGTCACCAGTTTCAACTTCTGCCAGTTGGCGGCATTGCCGCATGCGCCCTTTGAGGGGCAATTTACCGTGGAAGTCACCGCATCGGCGCCGTCGATAATGGCGCGGCCGGTCCCCCACCCCGTACCCGACCAGGTGATGGCCTTGCCAGAAACCCCACTATGCTTCAGGGAAATACTTCCCCGGTAATGGACGCCGCCGCGAAAACGCACGACATCTCCGGGATTAAGTTTGATATTGGCCGGTATGCCTGTCGCGGCGGGATCGCCGGGGGCACGCCGCCAGGCCGAAGAGGTGGCGGTGCCGCTGTTGCCATCGTTGCCATTCGCAAAATCGACATAATAAACTGCCGCGGCGGCAGGAGCGGCAGCAGCCATCAAGACAGAGAAGGTTAACGCCCGGGGGAGGATATGCATGGTTTATTCTTCCACTCAGTTTCGGTCCCCGGGCTGTGGCCGAACGATCGTGCGAAGACGATTGCTGCAAGCGCGTACAGAGATGAACCGTGGATGAATCCCGACGAGATGCCTAATGGGTCTTAATAATTTATAAACTGAGTGTTACCCTATTTCAAGGGAGCGTCATCACGTCCAGCAGATTCGACATGGCGGGAAGAAACCGTCCCTTCCACGAGGCCCGCTCTTCCTCCCTTTTTATCGCGCATTTGCCGTTCGTCCGGCTTGGCGCCGAAAAACGTGTCCTGCATCCCGGATGCAGCGCGGGAGCCCGCCACGCCCACCATGGCCAGTACCGCCATGCCGATCAGCCAGCCAATGGCTACGATAATCTGGGCTGGCACGGCAATCATGGCCAAAGTATCGCCCAGCCATTGCGTGGATGAAGGATCAAATCCCAGCCAGCGCGTTATGGAGGCGACAACTTGCGCCCCGGTCCCGAGCAGCGTGGCGGCAAACCAGCAAAATATGGACCACAGCAGCGAGAATATCGCCAAAACGATCCAGATAAGCCGATTCATTCGCTTTCCAGGCGGCGGATCAGCAATTTGTCGATCTTGCGGCCATCCATGTCGATTACCTCTATGCGGAAACCATAAACATCGAAGATTTCGCCGGTTTCCGGAATATGTTCCAGTTCCGCCAGCACGAAGCCGGCGACCGTATGATAATCCCGCTCGTCGGGGAGGCGAAAGCCCAGAAATTCCGCCAGTTCGTCGGCCGCCATGCCGCCGGATACCAGCCACGAGCCGTCTTCCCGCGTGATAATCGCGGCGTCGTGCCCCTCGTCCATATCCGAACGAAATTCTCCGGCGATGGCGGCCATCAGATCCGACGGCGTTACGACGCCTTCGAAATGCCCGTATTCGTCAATCACAATGGCCATCGGCACATCGGCATCGCGCAATACAGACAAGGCGATGGTGGCGTCGGCCACGTCCGGCACGACCGGCGCCTTGCGCACCAGCTTGTGCAGGTCGATTTTCTTCCCCTCCAGCAGGGCAGAAAGGGCGTCACGGGCCTGGATGACCCCCATAATGCGGTCTATTGATCCGTCCGCCACCGCAAGGCGCGTATGGGGTGTCTGGATGAGATGCTGGCGTATGTCTTCTTCCTCGGCATTAATGTCGATCCAGTCCACCTCGCGCCGGGGGGTCATCACGCCGCGCACCTGACGATCGGCGAAACGCATAATGCCGGTGAGCAGTTCCCGTTCTTCTTCCTCGATTACGCCGGCCGATTGGGCCTCGGCCATAATGTGCCGCAGCTCTTCTTCGGTAACCGTTTGTTCGCTTTCGCGATTGACGCGCAGCAACCGGAAAATCAGCGCCGTCGACGCATCCAGCAGGGTGACGAACGGCGATGCGATCCGTGTTACCCCTCGCATGATGGGCGCAACCAGCGCCGCGGTGCGCTCGGGCGCGCGCAGGGCCAGCTGTTTGGGCACGAGTTCGCCAATAATCAGCGACAAATAGGTGACGACGGCGACGACCAGCGCAAAGCCGGCTTCCTGAGAAAATCGCACAGGCAATCCGGCGCTGACCAGCAGATCGCCAACCGGCCCGGCCAGGCTCGCCCCGGAAACCGCGCCATTGGCAACGCCGACAAGCGTGATACCGATCTGCACAGCGGACAGAAATCGTCCCTGATTCGCCTGCAACGCCAGCGCGGTCGATGCGCCTCGTGTGCCGGACCTCTCCAGCATCTGAAGGCGCGGGCGACGGGCCGATACAATGGCCAGTTCGGCTCCGGCAAAGAAGCCATTTAAGGCGATCAACGCCAGGATGATCGCAACGGTGCCCCAGGGTATGGATTCCATGATTGCGCACTTCTATGCCGCCCGGAACGATTCAACTCAAGTATTGTTATGGCTGGATCGCCTGGTAGCGATAAGAAGGGTTACCTGGCAGGCTGGCACAGCGTAGGTTAAGACTGACGGACACAAATGCCTTCAATCCGTTACAACAGGAGAATGCGCATATGACACAGGGTATCCGCACTATTTCGCTCGCCGGGGCGATGGCCGCGCTGGTTTTCACCACTGCCTGCACCACCGATCCGATGACGGGCGAACGAAGCATGTCGAAGGCGGGCACCGGCGCGCTGATCGGCGCGGGCGCGGGCGGCCTGTTGGGCGTGATTCTGGGCGGACGCAATAATCGCACCGAAACGATTGTTGGCGCCGGCATCGGCGCGGTCGCCGGCGCGGGCATCGGCCATTATATGGACCAGCAGGAGCGTAAGCTGCGCGAGCAAACTGCCGGCACCGGGATCGGCGTCGAGCGGGTCGGCGATGATATTGTCCTCTCCATGCCCGACAATGTGACGTTCGATTTCAACTCCGTAGCGCTGAAGCCGCAATTCCGCCCGCAGATCGAGCAAATCGCCCAGACGTTGCGGCAATATCCATCCACGTTCGTCGATGTTTATGGGCACACAGATTCTGTCGGCTCTGCGGAAGTGAACCAGCGAATCTCGGAACAGCGGGCGCAAACCGTCGCCAACGCCCTGGCGACCTACGGCGTACAGCAGGCACGGATCGCCACCCGTGGCTATGGCTATACCATGCCGGTTGCCAGCAACGACACGGACGCAGGCCGCGCGCAAAACCGCCGCGTGGAAATCCGCCTGTCTCCGGTGACGGAAGGGGATGTCGCCGCGACGCAGCGCTGATTTCCCGGCGCGGGCTGGGCTATTCCCTGCCCGCGCCGTTATTCCGGAACCGGCGACACCTGAAGCGCATTTCCCGAAAGGCCTGTCACCACCAGCCGCGCGCCAACAGGCGCATCGGCGCCATGCGCTGTCCAGACCGTGTCGCCCAGACGCACGCGCCCTTCCCCGCCCGCAAGCGCAACGACGACAGTGACATGCTCCCCCACCAGCCGCACGCCACGCCGGTTCAGCGCCGGATCGTCGCTGGTGATCGGGTGACGGCGCTTTAGTTGCAGCGACGCCATCACCGCCAGAAAAGCAAAAAGGGCAAACGCGCCCATTTGCCAGCCGACGCCTAACGACAGCAACAGGGTCGCAATCGCCGTCGCCAGCGCCGCAGCCGCAAGCCAGATCATGAAAGCGCCGGGCAGCAGGATTTCAAGACCGGCGGCAACCGCCGCAACCGAAAGCCAACCCCACGGCGAAAATAACCATAGCAGTGGAGATGCTGTTTCCATCAGTCGCGTGACCGCCAAGGATTGGGCCGTACCGGCGGCTCCGCCGGAGCAGGGCCGCCCTTGTCCGGCCCGTCTTTCAGCGCTTTCACCAGTTCGGAAATGCCGCCCACCGTCCCGATCAGGCTGGAGGTTTCCACAGGCAGGAAGATCGTTTTGGCATTGGCGGAATTGGCAAAGGCAACCAGCGAATCTACGTACTTCTGCGCCACGAAATAATTGATCGCCTGCACATCGCCCGCTGCAATGGCTTCAGATACCATGCGGGTCGCGGCAGCTTCGGCCTCGGCTTCGCGTTCGCGTGCCTCGGCGTCACGGAAGGCAGCTTCGCGCCTGCCTTCGGCTTCCAGAATTTGCGCCTGTTTCGCGCCTTCGGCCCGCAAGATTTCGGCGGCGCGAAGACCTTCCGCTTCCAGTGTCACGGCGCGTTTTTCCCGCTCCGCCTTCATTTGCCGCGCCATGGCGCTGACAATATCCTGCGGCGGGCGAATATCGCGCACTTCCACCCGTGTCACTTTCAGACCCCACGGCGCCGTCGCATGGTCGATCACCGTCAGCAGCCGGGCGTTGATCTCATCGCGCTGTGATAGCGACTGATCAAGATCGAGCGCGCCCATCACGGTGCGCAAATTGGTTTGCGTCAGCGCTACGATGGACGGTTGCAGATGGGCGACTTCATAGGCGGCCTTGGCGGCATCGAGGATCTGGTAGAATACCACGCCATCGACGGACACCAGCGCATTGTCGCGGGTGATGATCTCCTGCGTCGGGATATCCAGCACCTGCTCCATCATATTGATGCGTTTGCCGACGCGATCGACGAAGGGGATAATCAGCGAAAATCCTGGCCTTAGAGTCGTGGTGTAGCGACCGAAACGTTCCAGCGTATATTCATAGCCCTGGCGCACGACAACAATGGCGGTGGCCACGGCGAGCACGGCAAGGCCAGCCAGAATTAACGCAAATATCGTGCCGCCCATATCTGTCGCCCTTCCACTTTGCCGGAAATACAAGATAGGGATATGTGCAGGTTTTGAAAGCAATTTCACGGAAGGGCCTTGCCATGCACCTCAACCGCAGCCTCTTGTATCTGCCCGCCGCCAATGCCCGCGCCATTGAAAAGGCGCGCACCGCGGATGCGGATATCGTGATCCTGGATCTCGAAGATGCGGTGGCGCCGGCTGCGAAAGAGGAAGCGCGCAAGGCAGCCACGGATGCGGTGAATAATGGCGATTGGGGCGGGCGGCGGCTGGCGATCCGCGTCAATGGCTTTGGCACATCATGGTCCGACGCGGATTTTGCGGCAGCCGCCGGCTCGCGGGTCGAACTGCTGATCGTGCCGAAAGTCAACACGGTGGAAGACGCCGCAACCGCTGTGGCGAAGGCCGGCGGCAAGCCGGTATGGGCGATGATCGAAACGCCGCAGGCCGTGCAGGCGGTCGATGGCATCGCCGCCGTTCCCGGCATCACCGGATTGGTTGCCGGCTTCAACGATCTGGCGAAAGACTTGCGGATAACGCCGACGCCAGACCGCATGGCGTTGATCTACAGCGCCAGCCGCATGATCGTGGCGGCAAGGGCTGCGGGCATCGCCGTGTTCGATGGCGTGTTCGGCGATTTTCGCAATCCGGAAGGCCTGGCAATTGAAACGGCGCAAGGTCGCGCCTTCGGCTTCGACGGCAAAACCTGCATCCACCCCGATCAGCTGGCCACGGTCAACCGGCTGTTCACGCCATCCGACCGGCAAATCGAAGAAGCCGAAGGCCTTGTTGCCGTCTGGACAGAAGCAGAACGCGCCGGTCAGGGCATCGCCACTTACAAGGGCCGGATGGTCGAAAGCATGCATGCGACCGCCGCCCGCGAAGTGCTGGCGCTGGCCGACGCCATCCGCCAACGCGTATGACTTCTCCTGGTATCCCCACCTTCGATCAGCTGCGTATTTTCCTCACCGTGGCAGAGGAAGGCAGTTTCGCCGCCGCCGGACGCAAGCTGAACCGCGCCACCTCCGTCATCAGCTACGGCATCGCCAACCTGGAAGTGCAACTGGGCGTCACGCTGTTCGACCGCGAAGGCACGCGCAAGCCCCGCCTGACCACCGCCGGACAGGCGGTTCTGGCGGATGCGCGCAATGTCGCCCATGGCGTCGAGTCCCTGCGCGCCCGTGTGCAACGGCTGCTGGAAGGGGTGGAAGCAGAGGTGCATCTGGTGGTGGATGCGCTTTTGCCAACGCATTTGCTGGCGGACGCGCTGCGCAGTTTCAGCAGCGAATGGCCCACCGTAACGCTGCATCTCCATGCCGAGGCGCTGGGCGCGGTGATGCAGATGGTGCGCGATGGAGGGGCGGTGATCGGCATCGGCGGCGGCCCGATTGCGGATGAGCATCCGGAAATCGAACGTGTCTTCGCCTGTTCGGTGCTGCTGGTGCCGGTGGCAGCCCCCGCTCACCCCCTCACCCGCCAGCAACCCATTCCGCCGGGTGCCGCGCGCGAACATTTGCAACTGGTGCTGACCGATCGCTCTGCCCTGACGCAGGGCCGGGATTTTTCGGTGATGGCGGCGCACACCTGGCGGCTGGCGGATTTGTCCGTTCGCCATGCGCTGCTGCGGGAAGGGCTTGGCTGGGCCTATATGCCGCTGCCGATGGTGGCGGATGATCTCGCCGCTGGCCGTTTGCTTCGCCTCGCCATCACGGATTCCGGCGATGTACATTATGATTTCCACGCCATGTGGCGGCGGGACACACCGCCCGGCCCGGCAGCCCAGTGGCTGCTTGACCGGCTGGTGGAGAACAGCGCAGCTCATCAGAATAGTTGAACAGTTCATTCGATCTTGTTCCACTATCCGACGCGTTACGGGCAGGATACAAGGCGCTCATCCAGTCCCACGATTAAAAGGTTCCGCACATGGCGAAGATGCTTGTTCTCTATTATTCCAGCTATGGTCATATCGAAACGCTCGCCCACGCTATTGCGGAAGGTGCGCGCGATGCCGGCGCGCAGGTGGATATCAAGCGCGTTCCCGAGACCGTTCCGGAGGACGTCGCCCGTAACGCCGGCTACAAACTCGATCAGCAAGCCCCCGTCGCCTCCATCACCGATCTGGCGAATTATGACGCCATCATCATTGGCACCGGGACGCGGTTCGGACGCATGTCCTCGCAAATGGCGGCATTTCTGGATCAGGCGGGCGGCCTGTGGGCCAGCGGCGCGCTGAACGGCAAGGTCGGCGGCGCGTTTACCTCCACCGGTTCACAGCATGGCGGTCAGGAAACGACGCTGTTTTCGATCATCACCAATTTGCTGCACTTTGGCATGATTATCGTTGGCCTGCCCTACAGCCACCAGGGCCAGACGGCGATGGACGAAATCGTCGGCGGCGCGCCCTATGGCGCCACTACGATCACCGGCGGTGACGGAAGCCGCCAGCCGTCCACCATCGACCTCGACGGCGGGCGCCACCAGGGCGAAGTGACGGCGCGGGCGGCCATCAAACTGTTCGGCTAAGCCCTTAAGGCACAGCCAGTGGCGCGTTCGCTGGTTGTGCCTTTTCCACCACACCCGACACATAAGACGGTCGGAACCCGCTGAAACGGCTGATTGTCACTCAATTGTAATTGCTGCGTCGCACAACTGCAGCAAAGTTTCCCTAGCCCGGCCCCGACACGGCAATCCCGCCAGGGTTCAGGGAAACGCGAAATGCGAAATAAAATTCTGTTATCGGCAACCACCGCGCTGGTCTTCCCGGCGGTGGCGTTTGCCCAGTCCACCGGCACGACCGCACTGGAATCGGACATCATCATCACGGCAGCCGCCGCTGTCACCGAAATCGGTGGCCTGCGCCTGCCAGATACCTCCAAGCCGCGCCTGACGCTGACGGAAGAAGCGATCCTGCGTCAGACTCCCGGCCAGACCATCCTCGACACCATCAAGCTGATGCCGGGGGTAAATTTCCAGAACAACGACGGCTATGGCTCGGCTGGCGGCACGCTGACCATCCGCGGCTTCGACTCCAGCCGTATCTCCCTCACCTGGGACGGGATGCAGCTGAACGATTCCGGCAACTACGCCATCTATTCCAACCAGCAGCTCGATCCGGAAGTGATCGAACGCGTGACGGTCAGCCTGGGCTCGACGGATGTGGACAGCCCGACGGCCTCGGCCGCCGGTGGCACGGTCGGTTATCAAACCCGCCTCCCGCGCGAACAAGCCGGAATTCTGGCCTCTGCCTCCGTTGGCAAATATGCGTTCCACCGCGTGTTCGCCGTGGTCGATACCGGCGAACTGGGCAGCCTCGGCACCCGGGCATTCATCTCCGGCTCGCGCGCCGTGAACGACAATCCGTTCAACGATTATGGCCAGATCAACAAAAAGCAGGTGAATGGCCGAATCTATCAGCCGATCGGCGACAATGGCGACTTCATTTCCGTCGCCGGCCACTATAATGAAAACCGCAACAATTTCTTCGGCAGCGTCGGCCTGCGCAACGATCGCCCCGTAACGGGCGGCTGGCCGCAATCGAAGGACGAGCGTTTCTATAGCGTCGAGCGTTGCACCACAGCGGCGGCGAGACCGGGCGTTGCCGACCTTGCCAACAGCTGCGGTTCCTCGTTCGACGAGCGCTGGAACCCGTCCAACACCGGCAATATCCGCGTCCAGTCGCGCTTCACGCTGGCCGAAAATCTGATCCTCACGGTTGACCCCAACTATCAGTCGGTAAAGGCCAATGGCGGCGGCGGCACGGTTGCGCGCGAATGGCTGTATAATGCCAACGGCACCGGGATCGCGGGTTATATTGGTGGCCGTCCTTATGCCGGCGTCGATCTCAACGGCGATGGTGATACGCTCGATGAAGTACGGGTGCTGACCCCGAGCCAGACGCGGACGAAGCGCTTCGGTGTTGCCGCCTCGCTGATCTATGAAATCAACGACGCCCACCGCGTACGTCTGGCCTACACCTTCGATCGCGCCAAACACCGCCAGACGGGCGAAGTCGGCTATCTCGACAGCGCCGGTCGTCCGTTCGATGTGTTCCCGGTCAACGATCCGATCCTCGATGCAGCAGGTAATCCGCTGCAAAAGCGCGATCGTAAATCCATCGCGATGCTGAACCAGATTGCCGGTGAATATGTCGGCCGCTTCGCCGATAACCGGCTGGTGGTGAACGCCGGTCTGCGGGTGCCCTTCTTCAAGCGCGACCTGAATCAATATTGCTTCACCACCAGCGCCAGCGGATTCGTCGATTGCTTCGCCGGCAATACATCAGCCGAAGCCGCCTATGCCGCCGCCAATCCGAATGCGGTCGCGCCGATCAGCAAGAACTTCAAATATGACAAGTTACTGCCGAACCTGGGCTTCGTCTATCACTTTACCGATAACGCCAGCCTGTTCGCCAGCTATGCGCGTGGTATGTCGGCGCCAGCCACCGACAATCTGTATAACTCCTTCTTCTTCGAAGGCGCGCCCGGCACCGTGCCGCAACCGGAAACCACCGATACTCTCGATGGTGGCGTCCGTTATCTGACCGGCAACATCCAGGCGCAAATCGCCGGCTGGTTCACCAAGTACAAGAACCGCACGGCTTCGGCCTTCGATCCGGATCTGAACGAATATATCATCCGGAATCTCGGCAAGGTCGATAAATGGGGCATCGACGGCAGCGTTTCGTGGAGCCCGATCCGTGAAGTGACGGCCTATGCTTTCGGATCGTATCTGAATTCCGAGATCAAGGACGACCTGCAAATCGGCGTGGACGCAACCGGCAATCCGCTGTTCGCTGCTACCGGCGGCAAAACCGAAAGCGGCTCCCCCACCTGGACGTTCGGCGGACGCCTCGAAGGCCGGCTTGGCCCGATTGAACTGGGCGTACAAGCCAAGCGCACCGGCAGCCGTTATGTGTATGACACCAATCTGCCGGTGATGGCGGGCGCCACCTCCAACGTGCAGGTGTTCACGGCCAGGGCTCCGGCCTACACGCTGGTCGATCTCGATGCGCGCTTCTCGCTGGCAAGTGTGGGTCTGGAGCGTTCCTACCTGCAGTTCAACGTCAGCAACCTGTTCGACAAACTCTATGTCGGCGGCTTTGGCGGCAATCTGAACCAGACCGGCAGCCCGCCGTTCGTGCAGATCGGCGCGCCGCGCACCATCAGCGGCACCTTCGTGGTCGGCTTCTGATGCGGACGTTCCGCCAGGCGCTGCTGGCCAGCCTTGCGCTGCTGGCTGTCGGTTGCACCCCTGTGCCGCCGGCGGCCACCGCCCTGCCCCCGGCAGCGCCGGCGGAACAGACTGCCGCCGCCACACCGGTCATTCTGCTGTCGATAGACGGTTTTCGCGCCGATTATCTCGACCGCGGGCTGACCCCGAATTTGCAACAATTGGCGAAAACCGGCGCGCATGCTCCATACATGCGCCCGGGTTTCCCCAGCGTCACTTTCCCCAATCATTATTCCGTGGTTACCGGCAAAGCTCCGGGCGAACATGGCATCATCAACAACACCATCGAAGACCCGGAGATTCCCGGCGTCACCTTCCGCCTGAGCAATGCCGAAGCCGTAACCGACCGGCGCTGGTGGGATGACGCCGAGCCCATCTGGGTCACGGCGGAAAAACGGGGCATCCGCACCGCGACCATGTTCTGGCCCGGCTCTGAGGCCGCTATTCGTGGCGTGCGACCGACGGATTTCACCAAATTCGACCGCCACAAGACCAGTACGGAACGCATCGACCAGGTGCTGGCCTGGCTGGACCGCCCTGAAGCTGAACGCCCGCGTCTGATTACGCTTTACCTTCAGGAAACCGACGATATCGGCCACGCGAAAGGCACGGAAGGACCGGAGATCGACGCCGCCATCCGCAATTCCGACGCCGCCGTTGGCCGCTTGCTGGAAGGGCTGCGCGCGCGCAATCTTGCCGCCAATCTGGTAGTCGTGTCCGATCATGGCATGGTGAATGTGAACCGCGTCATCCGGCTCGACAAAATCGCCAGCCCGCAGGATTTCCGGCTGGTAACGGGTGGCGCCGTCGCTGGCATCGAGGCGCGCGAAGGCCGCGAGGCAGCCCTGGCGGCCTCGTTGCTGAAACCGCATGACGGCATGGAGTGCTGGAAGAAGGGCACGCTACCGGCGCGGTTCGTCTATAACGACCACCGCCGCATTCCGTCCTTCATATGTCTGGCCACCCCGGGGGGCATGATTACCGACCGGGAGCCGCAGAGCCTGCCCGCAGGTATGCACGGCTATGACCCGGACCTGCCGGAAATGGCCGCCATCTTCGTCGCCAACGGTCCGGACATTCCCGCCGGCACGGACACCGGCCCGATGCGGGTGGAGCAGGTACAGCCTTATCTGCTGAAACTGCTGGGCCTCACGCGTTAATCCACAGGCCCGAGCGACGGGTCGAGATCGCGCGGGCGGACGAAGCGGACGAAATGGCCCCGGCCTTCATCCACTTCCGCCCAGCGCCTGCCCGGAAACTCCAGTGTGGCGAGGGTCGCGGTCGGGTATTTTTCCTCCACCTCGCGGCGCAGGGCTGCGGATTTATCCAGGGTGGCCAACAGCGCCATATCTTCCAGCCCCGGATTATGCCCGATCAGCAGCAAATGTCCGACATCGTCCGGCGTTTCCTGCACCAGGGAATAAAGCATCGCGGCGGATGCCAGATAGATACGTTCATCGAAACGGGCATTGAGTTTTGCGCCCATGCCCTCTTCCACGCCCTCGATCGTTTCCCGTACCCGTACTGCCGGTGAGGCCAGAACCAGATCGAACCGCAGTTTTTCATCGGCCAGAAACTGGCCGATACGGCGCGCGGCGCGGTGGCCGCGCTTGTTCAGCGGGCGGTCGAAATCCCGCTCCACCGGATCGTCCCAACTGGATTTGGCGTGGCGCAACAGGCTGAGCACAGGCATCGGGACGGCATAACCCCTGTTTTGATGGACAGTTTTGTCCTAGGTGCTGGCGGCGTCCGAAGCAATCCCCGCCGCTGTTCGATCGCAAGCAAGAAACGCGCGGGTGGCGTCGATCGCTTCCGCCAGGGGTACCCGCGCGACCGGGACACCGGGCGGAAACGCGGTCAACAGCCGCGATGGCGTCGCTGCGCCCAGCAGCACAAATACGCCCCGATCATCGGCGCGGCGGATCAGCCGGCCAAAGGCCTGCGCCAGCCGCTGTTTCACCTGCACATCTTCATATGCTTGCCCGCCAAAGGCCGCGCGCCGCGCCGCATGCAGGATCGTCGGGCGGGACCAGGGGACCCCCTCGAAAACAATCAGCCGCAGCGAATCCCCCGGCACATCGACACCATCGCGCAGCGCATCCGTGCCAAACAAGGTCGCGCGCGGGTCTGCACGGAACAGATCGACAAGCGTGCCGGTATCCACCGCATCGACATGTTGCGAATAGAGCGGCAGACCCGCGCGGGCGAGCCGGTCGGCGATACGTCCATGCACTGCGCGCAGGCGGGCAATAGCGGTAAACAGCCCCAGCGTACCGCCGCCTGCTGCCTCGATCAGTTGCGAATAGGCAATGGCTAATGACGCCGTATCGCGCGGCTTCACATCGGTGATGATAAACACGCGCGCACGTTCGGCATAATCGAACGGGCTGGCGGCGGAAAAAATCTCCGGTTCCACCATCAAATGCCCGGCCCCCGCCGCCGCTTCCACCGGATCGCCCAAAGTCGCGGACGTCACCAGCACGCCATCGGCGCGGCCAATTACAGCCCTGGCGAGCGGTTTCAACGGGTCGAGCCAGTGCCGCCAGACGCCGCAGTCCAGTTCGCGCCCTTCAGCGCGGATCAGCGCAAACCAATCGACATAATCCGGCTCCGGCGCGCCACCCAGCCTTGCCAGCAGGCGGTTCCACGCGCTGACCATATCCAGCCGCAGCCCCAGCCCGGATTCGGCGGCGGCGATTCGTGCAAGGCCCGCTGGGTCCAGCCAATCCGGTCGCTCCTCCGCCAGCGCCTGCAGACGCAACCGCAGCGCCACCATCGCCCGCCCCAAAGCCTCCAGCGCGCGGACGGCTTCCGATGTTGCCTCCAGCAAGCCGGGCATGGGCGTGGCGATGTCGGTTTCCAGTGAAAACCCCTGCTCCGCGCTGTCTCCGGCGCGGGTCAGCACCTGGACGCGGACGGCGGCGAGAAATTTTTCGATCGACCCTTCGGCCTCGTCGGCGGCAATGCGCGCCAGCCAGTCCGCGCCCGGCAGTGCTTTCGCCGCTTCCAGCACCTGATCGACGGCGAGCGACCCGGCATCGTCATAGCTGGACACATCCATCAGTCGCGCCGCCAGCCCGCGCCGCCGCCCCGCCCGGCGCGCCGCACGTTCCGGCCCAAGCAGCCAGCGGCGCAATTCAATGGCCTCGCCGCCACTCAGCGCCACCGAAAAAGCGCTATCGGCGGCGGCGTGCAGATGATGGCCTTCGTCGAATACCACCCGTTCCACGCCCTGCCCTTCAGCGCGGCCGCGCACGGCATTGGCCATCACCAGCGCATGATTGGCGATCACCAGAGATGCCTGCTGCCCGGCGCGCACGCTTTTTTCGATAAAACAGCGGCGATAATGCGGACACGCGCCATGGATACATTCGCCGCGCCGGTCGGTCAGCGCCGGAAGTGCGACGCCGCGTCGGAACAGGCCGGGGAGCCAGCCGGGCATATCGCCGCCGACCATATCGCCATCGACGGAACAACGCGCCCAACGCGCCGCCAGTTCCGCAAAAATCGCCGGACGGCCCGAAAATGCGCCCTGCAACGCATCCTCCAGATTGAGCAGGCACAGATAATTTTCGCGGCCCTTGCGCACCACCACCTGACCGCCGGCCACCATATCGGCGAGGCTGATGGCGGTCTCCGCGCGTAACTGCCCCTGCAACGCCCGCGTGAAGGTGGAGAGCCAGACGCTGCCGCCCGTCTGCCGCGCATAAAGCGCGGCGGGGGCGAGATAGCCAAGCGTTTTGCCAATTCCGGTCCCTGCCTCGGCCACCACCAGATTTGGACCATTGCGGCTCTGTTTCGGCTGGAAGGCGTGGGCGGCGGCCTGCGCATAATGTTGCTGGCCGGGGCGCGGCTCGCGGCGGTTGCCGGCCAATGCGCGCAGAGTGTCGATCACCGCCGCAGGGTCGAGCGGCAACCGTCGGGGCGGATCGCGCGGCGGCGCTTCCTCCCAGACGTTCAGCGATTCGAACAGCGACGGTTCGCGATACGGCGGGGCTGCCAGCCGGTCGGATACCAGCGCCGCCCAGGCCCAGCCGCGCCGCACCATCCGCGCCAGACTGTCGGACGCACCGGCGCGCTCCCGCCAATTCCTGTCGCTCATCGCCTCCAGCAAATGCGCAGCGGCCCGCGCCAGAAACGCGGGTGCATCCGAATCATGTGCGGGCGGTTCCAGACCCAGAGCCATAGCCAGCCCTGCCGGTGAGGGAATCGCAAAACGCGCCGGATGCACAAATGCGAACAATTCCAGCAGATCGAGACCGGAAACCTCGCTCAGCCCCAGACGCGCCGCCACCATCGGGCTGTTCAGCAACAGATGTGGCGTCGTCCCCAGCGCCGAAACCGCGTCGCTGCGGGATAAACCCTCCACCCGGCCATCCGGATCGGCCCGCCAGACGCCGGCATGACTTGCCACCAGCGCCGGGTATGGCAAAGAAGCACCCATGTTCACTGGTCTGTCATCCCTTTCGCCCGCTGAAGTAGAATCCTTGCGCACCGAAGCGCAAGCCAGCAAGGCTTGGCCATTCGAGGAAGCGCGCAAAATCGTTGCGCGCTATCGACAAGGCTTCCCCGAAAAGGGTGTGCTGTTCGAAACCGGTTATGGCCCATCCGGTCTGCCGCATATCGGCACTTTCGGCGAAGTAGCGCGCACTACCATGGTGCGCCGCGCGTTTGAATTGCTCGCGCCGAGCGTACCGACGCGCCTGATCGCCTTCTCGGACGATATGGACGGCATGCGGAAAGTGCCGCCGCATTTGCCCGAACAGGAAATGCTGCGCGCGCATCTGAACAAGCCGCTGACCGATGTGCCCGACCCGTTCGGCACGCATGACAGCTTTGGCGCGCATAATAATGCCCGTTTGCGGTCGTTCCTGGATACCTTTGGTTTTGAATATGAATTTCTGTCGGCGACGGAATGCTACCGATCCGGCAAATTCGACGGGACCTTGCTGGCTGTATTGCGCCATTATGACGAAATCGTCGCCGTAGTATTGCCGACCCTCGGCGCGGAACGTCAGGCGACCTATGCGCCTTTCCTCCCCATTTGCCCGCGCACTGGCGAGGTGTTGCAGGTGCCGCTGATCGCCCGCGACGTGGAAGCCGGCACCATAAGCTATGCAGACCCGGAAACAGGCGAAATCATAACGCTGCCGGTGACGGGCGGCCATACCAAGCTGCAGTGGAAGGTCGATTGGGCGATGCGCTGGGTGGCGCTTGGCGTCGATTATGAAATGGCCGGCAAGGATCTGATCGACTCGGTGACGCTATCTTCGAAAATCGCGCGGATTCTGGGGAGCCGCCCACCGGAAGGCTTTAATTATGAACTGTTCCTCGACGAGGAAGGCGCGAAGATCTCCAAGACCAAGGGCAACGGCCTGACGATCGAGGAATGGTTGCGCTATGCGCCGCCCGAAAGCCTGGCGCTCTATATGTATCAGCAGCCACGCGCCGCGAAAAAGCTGCATCTGGGCGTGATTCCAAAGGCAATGGATGAATATTATCAGTTCGTCAGTGCTTTTCCAAAGCAGACGTCGAAAGAACAACTCGGCAACCCCGTCTTTCACATTCATGGGGGCCCGCCGCCATCGGAAGTTCCACCGGTCAGCTTTGCACTGTTGTTGAATCTGGTATCTGTTGCGGGATCAAGCGACCCGTCGATGCTTGGCGCATATTTGCAACGCTACGCGCCAGATTGTAACCCGGAGCAACCGCAGCTCAAGGCGCTATTGGAAGCGGCGATTGCCTTTCATAGGGATCGGGTTGCCCCGACGCTGCATCGCCGGGCACCCGATGCCCGTGAATCTGCGGCACTTACCGACCTGGATCGATGGCTTGCTGAAAACGCGGGGGGCGACGCCGAGGCCATCCAGCAGGAAGTTTATGAAGTTGGCAAGCGTCACAAATTCGAGCCGCTGCGAACCTGGTTCCAGGCGCTCTATGAAATTCTGCTCGGAAGCTCGCAGGGACCACGAATGGGTACGTTTTTTGCCCTCTATGGCGTGGAAAACAGCCGCGAATTGATCCGTTCTGCGCTGGCCGGTGCCAAAGCGGACGCGAATCCTGTGTAACCATGGGCTGACAGCCCAGGCAAAACAGGATATATAGTTCCCATAAGGGATAAGGTGCACGCATGAACAGCTTGATAAATAGCAATATGCTTGCCGGATCCAGGGAGCCGGCGAAAACCGTTTTTGGAAAGACGCTGCGTTCCGCCTGCCTGGCCGTGGCCCTTGCCAGCGCCACGTTGCTGACCCCGGTGGTGGAAGCGCCTGTTGCCGCTACAAGCCTGTTTACGCAGCCAAAATATGCCGCTTATCTGGTGGATGCGGAAAGTGGCGAAGTGCTTTATTCGCGTCAGGCCGATTCCGAACGCTTCCCGGCATCCATCACCAAAGTGATGACGCTGTATATGGTCTTCGAACGGTTGGCCGCCGGCACCCTGCAGCTCGACGACAAGATTGTGATGAGCCGCAACGCCGCCGCCCAGCCACCATCGAAACTGGGCTTGCGGGTGGGCGGCACGCTGACGGTGGATCAGGCAATTCGCTCGCTCGCCACCAAATCTGCCAATGACGTATCGGTGGCGCTGGCGGAACATATTTCCGGCTCAACCGCCGAATTTGGTCGGTTGATGACCTTGCGGGCCCGCGAACTCGGCATGCGCAACAGCCGTTTTGTCAATCCGAACGGCCTGCCCGATCCGCGCCAGGTGACGACGGCGCGCGACATCGCCGTATTGTCGCTTGCCATGATCGAAAATTTTCCACAATATTATAGCTACTTCCAGCAACAGCAATTCACCTTTGGCGATCAGGTGCTGCGTAACCACAACCATCTGTTGCGCACGTTCCCTGGAACGGACGGTATCAAGACCGGATTCACCAACGCTGCCGGCTTTACGCTCGCAGCCTCGGCGGTGCGCGATGGCCGGCGATTGATCGCCGTGGTGCTCGGCGGGCCGAGCCGCGTTGCGCGAGACGCCAATGTCGAAAGCCTGCTGGAATCGGGTTTCACGGTGCTGAGCGCCCGCCGCCAGAACCGCAATATCCAGGTCGCGGACATGCTGGCTGAACCGGGCGATCTGAACGATGCCCTGTTGCTGAATCTGGTGGAACAAGGCAGCGCCGAACCGGAGGCTACGCCCGCACGACTCCCACGACGGAGGTAGGTTAAAATCCTGCGGCCAGCAGTTGCAGGATAGCCGGCCCGATCAGCACGATGAATAGCGGCGGCAGGATGAAAATAATCATCGGCACCGTTAAAATCGCCGGTAGCCGCGCGGCTTTGTCTTCGGCTTTCAGCAGCCCGTCCTTACGATATTCCTGCGACAGTATCCGTAGGGAATCCGCCAATGGCGTTCCATAATGTTCTGTTTGTTCGAACATCCCGACAAGACCGCGAAATTCCGGTAGCGTCACGCGGTGTAACAAATTGCTGAATGCTTCCCGCCGGTCGGGCAGAAACCCCAATTCTATCGCGGTCAACTGCAATTCGTCGGCCAGTTCCGGTGCGGCAGGGCGGATTTCACGAGCGACCCGCGCCATCGCTGCATCAAGACTGAGCCCCGCTTCTACGCAAATGACATATAGATCCAGCATATCGGCGAATTGCCGGCGCAGCGCATCTTGTCGACGGGTGGTACGGTTAGCCAGCCACAGGCCAGGTGCGACCCCGCCAGCGGCAACTCCGGCCAACGCAACCAGCAGTCTCGGGGCATCCGTCACCGCCGGCGCAACCGTCCAAACCATCAAGGCCATGACCCCGGGGGCAGAAAGCGAACTGATCTGGTAGATCAGCACCGCATGACGCTGCCGCAATCCGGCGCGTGCCAGAGCGGTGACAAGTTTGCGGCGCGACGCCGGCGTATCCAGACCAAGCCATGCGACAAATTCGCCAATGCGAGCCAGCCACAACTTGCGCGCACCGGATATCTGATCGCTCTGTACGGCCGCGTCGGATAGTCGCCGGAGCCTTCGCGCCATCCTGTAGCGCGGCACTCCGCGGCGTCCGAACGCCATCACCAGCAACGCCACGGCGCCACCCACGATCGCCGGCAAAACCGCGCTCATCGGAATTCAAACCGCACCATCCAGACCATCAACAGCACGCCAACGGTCAGGCTCAGCGCCGCGCCGCCCAACATCACGCGGCCTGCGCCGGTTGTAAACAGCGGTGCGATATAATCGGGCGTCGTTATCCACATCAGGGCGGCCATCACCAGCGGCAGGCTCCCGATAATAGCAGCACTCGCCCGCGCTTCGGAGGAAAGCGCCCGGATTTTCAGTTCCATCTGCTCGCGCCTGTTTAAAACATGCACCAGTTTTTCAAGCGATTCCACGAGGTTCCCCCCGGTTTCCCGCTGGACTGACAGGGTAACGAGCAGAAATGCCATCGGCTTTATGTCCAGCGCACGCGTTTCGGCTGCCAGCGCTTTCTCCAGCGGCTGGCCAAGGCGCACCTGATCCTGCGCGCGGCGGAATATTTCGCCTACCGGGTCCGCCAGTTCGCGGCCCACCTCTTCAACGCAGCGGCCAATCGGCGCGCCCGCACGCAAACCGCGCACCATCAGCCCCAACGCATCAGGTAACAGCAAGAGAAATTGCCGCCGCCGCTGCGCTAACCGTGAGTTCCCTATCAGTCGCATCGACAGGCTGCATATTACGACAGCGAGCAAGAACGACAACCCGGGATTGCCGGTGAGGAACGTCAGCAGGGCCGTCAATACGAGCGCAGCAGTCACCAGCACCAGCAAAAACTGCATAAAATTCCGGCCCACGCCGGCAACGGTGAACCAGGCGTACAGGGCATCGAAGCCGCCCCAGCGGACTTTCAGCCAACCCGGAAAACCACCGTTTTTCCTTCGCAACAATATATCGCCGCCCTCGCCTGGAGACCGGCCGGCTGGCGGGGGCCGCAGCCGTGCAACACCCGCAAGTTCGACAGCCTGGACCCGCGCGGACAGTTTGGCATGCGTCATCATGTGACGGACAGCGCGAAGCAGCAGAACCCCCGCGGCAAGCCCCAACGCAGTCAACAGCAGCGCGAACCCGGATGCGGTCATGAGGCCATCGCCTCCAGCAGCAACTCTCCAAGGTCAAAAGCCGCGGCCCGTTCCAGAAAATGGGGTCGCACACCTGTGCTTTCAAAATTGCCGACGAGGCTCCCGTCGCTGCGGGTTCCGGTCTGCCGGAAGGCGAACAACTCCTGCATGGTGAAACTCTGGCTTTCTACGCCGGTCACCTCGGCGATGCTGGTGATGCGGCGCATCCCATCCCGCATGCGGGCGGTCTGGATCACCAGCTGCACAGCGTCAGCGATCTGGCTGCGCACCGCCCCCGACGGTAACCGGAAGCCGGCCATGGCAACCATATTCTCCAACCGCGTCAGAGCTTCGCGGGGGCGATTGGCATGGATGGTGCCCAGCGAACCATCATGGCCGGTATTCATCGCCTGCAGCATGTCCAGCGCTTCCGCGCCGCGAATTTCGCCAAGAATGATGCGATCCGGACGCATCCGCAGCGCATTCTTCAGCAAATCGCGCTGGGTCACCTCACCGCGCCCTTCCAGATTGGACGGCCGCGTTTCCAGCCGTACGACATGCGGCTGCTGCATTTGCAGTTCGGCGGCATCCTCGATGGTAACGACGCGCTCATCCGGAGCGATCATTTTCGAGAGTGCATTCAGCAAGGTCGTTTTCCCCGATCCGGTGCCCCCGGAAATCAGGATATTCAGACGCGCCCGAGTGGCGATTTTCAGGGTCATCGCCATCGCCGGCGACATATTGCCCTGTTCCACCATCCGGTCGAGATCCAGCGTCTGACGGGTGAACTTGCGGATGGAAATGGCCGGCCCATCCAGCGCCAGCGGCGGAATGATGATATTGACCCGGCTGCCATCGGCCAGTCGCGCATCGACCAGCGGGTTGGCTTCGTCAATGCGGCGGCCAATGTTGCTGACAATGCGGGTAATCACACCCATCATATGCTCTGTGCTGCGAAAGCGGGCGTTAGCGGGCTCCAGCTTTCCCTTCCGCTCCACATATATCTGACCCGGTCCATTGCATAATATGTCGGTTATGCTGTCGTCCGCCAGCAAGGGCTCCAGTGGACCAAGCCCCAGCATGTCGTCGATCAACAGACTGACCAGTTCGCGTTGCTCGACGGCATTCAGCGACAGCATCGATTCCGTCAGCACCGCAGTAACCATGTCACGCAACCGCCGCCCCAGTTCACCGCGAGTCATGGTGGAGGCCGCTGCCGTGTCGATCCGTTCCAGCAATTTTGGCATCACCAACGGTAACGCGCGTTCAGCGGCGGATATCACGCGATTGCCCGATGGTGGTTTTTCCGGATTGATCAGCCTCCCCGCGCCCACCAGTCCGTTTACGAAATGCGTGACCAGTTCCCGATGTGCGCGCCGTTCCAGGATGCGCCCTTGCGCTTCAAGGGTCTGCGTAATCAGGTTTCCGATCGCGTTCGCCAGCGTGCCACGTGGTTGCTCACAAGCTTCCGCCGGATCGAATTGACGTGCAATCAGCGGCTGTAGCAGCGCTCGCGCCGTGGCCTGGTCCGTTGGAACTGCCCGTGGAATATCCGGCGGATCCATCACAGGGCGCGTGACAGCCAACGGGGAGCGCCGCCCGAAACCGTTCATAATTTTATCCACCGCAACAAGGACCGATGCCGATTAACCGCGGCAGCATCAGGTCCAGCAACAGGGACCGCTGAAAGTTCCAGCGCCCGGATTGCGAGGTCCAGTTCGCGTAGCAGCGGCGATTTTACGCCAATGGCAGACAAGGCAGTTGCCTGCACGGCCGCGGTCCCGGCGATTTTCGGCACATAAGGGATTCGTGCCGCCAGCGATCCTCCGGCCGTCCGCTCGAAATCGGCAGCAGCCACCTCACCATCTGTTTCACCGGTACGATTGGCAATCAGGACTGGCCGCTGCCCGGCGCGCAACCCTGTAATCAGGCTCGCCAACCGCTGTGTTTCCCTGACACCGGGGAGTGTTTGCGGCGCAACGATCACCGCCCGATCAGCCAAACGCAACAGTGCCCTGCCCGCGTCGTCAAGTCGGCGTGGCATATCCACCACAACACAATCGGCATGACTGGCCAACGCCGACAACAGCGCCTGCACACCTTCCGGTTTGATAACGAGGGGGCGATCCAAAGGCTCCTCCGCTGTCAGCAACGAGAAACCGAGGGGATGCGGTCTCAACGCGGCTTCCAGCACCGCCTGATCCACACGGTCTGGCGACAGCATCAGTTCGGCAAGCCCCGGCGACACCTCCGCATCCAGATCGAGCATGGCGGTGCCGGCCTGCAAATCCAGATCGAAAAACACCGTGCGGCGAGTGGACGCCAGCCGATGTGCCATGGCCAATGCTACCGCCGTAACGCCAGCTCCACCACGCGCGCCCAGAAAGGCGATCACTTCGCCCCGACGAGGTGAAAATCGTGGCTTGTCAGGCGGACAATCCCGCTGACTGACGGCAGCGGCAAGGGCGGACGCCAGATCATGCTGATCGAGCGGTTTCGGCAAATAGTCCATCACCCCCAACCCGCGCAGGGCGCGAAATAACCCAACATCGTTCTCTGTACCGATCGCCAATACTTTAAGGTTGCCGGGGCACACATCGGCCAACGCATCGACGGCCGGCAACGGTGTCGCGCACGCGTCGAGGTCGATCACCAGCACATCCGGCGCGGCAACCTCGCTGGCGAGCGATGAATGGGCCGCGTCTACCCCGCCTTCGCGCACCTCTGCATGCCTCCAGCCGCGCATCGTCAGCACCTTGCGCAGACAATGACGGCTGGATGCGTCCGTGGCGAACGCAAGGATGCGCAGTGGTTCGCCGACGAAAACGTCAGCCGGAGCCAGGGGTTGCAACAGGGCCATCGTGGCGTGGCTTTCGTGTCAGTCGCCCGGGCGTTGCCCGATCTGGGCATCGGGCAGCGGCGCCACCTTTTCGGTACGGTAACGGCCCACGGCGCCCAGCGCTACCTCGCCGCGTGCGGGCGACAGGATGCCGGGTCCTTTCAGATCATCAGGGTCGTTCAACATGGCCGCGAGATTGAGCGCATTGGCGCACCCAAAAGGCAGGCGCTGCCCACTGGCGGCAGCAGCACGCGAACATCCGGGAATATCGCCGATCCATGCCTTTTCGGCGAGCGCCGCTGGCGCGACGAACAACAACAACAGCAAAAAACGATACATTATGGTTTTCCCGCCACCGGAATATGCACATCGGCATTATGTACGGGGCGCACCAAAAATGGTGTAACAATTACAACCAGTTCGGTTTCATTTCGCGCAAAACGGCGTGACCGGAACAGTTCGCCCAAAACGGGAATATCGCCCAGTCCCGGAAATTTCCGCAATTCCTGCCGCGCATCCGTTTGCAATAACCCGGCAAGCGCGAAACTCTGCCCGGAGGCCAGATCGACCGTGGTTTCCACCCGCCGGGTCGTCAGCGCCGGCACCATCGTGCCGTTCATCGTCAGCGCGCCGCTTGTCGTCAACTGGCTGACCTCGGGCTTGACCACCAGATTGATGCGTCCGCCGTCCACGATCGTCGCGACGAAGGCAAGGCTGACGCCGAAACGCTTGTAGTCGATTGTGATGACGTTATTTTCCTGGGGCACGGGAATGGGATATTCGCCCCCCGCCAGAAAGCTGGCCGGAACGCCAGACAAGGCGGTCAGGTTGGGCTCGGCCAGAATATGCGCCAGACCGCGTTCATCCAGCGCATCGATCAAGCCATTGATGCTGAGTTTACCCCCGCGCAACGCGCCAAGCAGACTGTCGGTATTGTTGTTGCGGGTGAGAAACGCACCGCGATCCGTCACCGGGTTACCAGTCGCCAGTCCGATGGTAACATCGCCGAAGCGGCCAACCATATCCCAGTTGAAGCCCAGTTGCCGCACGACATCACGCGACACTTCCACAATCCGCACGCGCAAATTCACCTGCGTCGGCGCATCCACTTCCAGCCGGTTGAGGATTCGCGCACGATCCTGACCAGGTACGAAGCGCCGGGCGATTTCCATCGCATCCTCGGCTTCGGATGCCGTTTCCATACGCCCGGACAGGATGAGCGTGTCGTTGGCCATGGCGATGCCAATATACCGTCCCGGCAGGCTTTGGGCGAAGGCAGCGCGCAGCATGGATTCATCGTAGCGCACCTGAACGGTGAAACTGTCGACCGTCTGATCCGCTGAATCCACGGCGAAGAAACTCGTTTCGCCGGCAGACTTGCCATAAAGATAGATCAGGCGGGGCGAACGCACCTCGACGTCCGCTACTGCCGGGTCTGCCACAAATACCGAAGCCACGGGCCTCCCCAGCCGGAGCAGACGGCCCTTGCCTACCTCGACCGCAACCGGCGCAGACATGTTACTGTCCGAGACAATGGTGCCGGCAGCCACGGTTTGCGGCGACAAGAGCACCAGTAAACCTGAAAGGGTGATCCCGCGCATCATGGCTGCACCGCCAGGCGCGATGCTGTTCCATCACCTCGATTTCCGCGCACCACCTGAACACCTGGATCCGCGCCTCGGCTGACAGGCCTTGCTCTTTCGGCTACGATGTCCCTGGATGCCGCAGTCGCGGATATGGCCGGCGCTGCCAGCGGATGACTGCGCATGGACATCATCATGGCGGGGGCGCGCGGCGGCCCTGACAGGGAATCGACCGGCAAGCGGGTAATATCACTGTCCCATATCCGCCCCGGCCCCTCGCCCGCCAGGTCGGACCCCGCCGCCTGCCGCCTTGCCTTCAAATCCCGCAGGGACAGGGAGAGCCGGCCAAGTTCCTGTGCGACAGCTATTTTTTCAGCGCTGCGCGGCGAGACCTCCAGCGTAACCGTGGTTGGTGCGGTGACCCGTACTTCGCCATCCCTGGCCGTCGGTCCTATCGGCCCGACACGCTGGTCAATCGCCAGAACACGGACATTTTCGGCGACTGTCTGCCCGAGGATACGACCGCCCTGGCGCAAGGTCGCGGTGAGGATAATGTCGACCCGGTCCCCCGGCCCGACAAAACCGGCGAGGCCGGATGATGCCGAAACCGGAATTGTGATGGCGCGAAGACCAGGCGCGACCAACGCCGCCAAAACACCCTTGCCGTCGTGCGGCACCAGATGCGCCGGTAACAGAGGTTCACCCCGAAAGATACGCCCCTGCACCATGGAGCCGCGATACACGGACGGATCGGCGCGGCCTTTTACCAGATGTTCCGGTCGTAAAGCCGTTACGGGCCAAGGCTGCCACCGCAGCCTCCCGGCCATCAGCGTGTCGCCCGGATTCAGGTCCGTTTCGGCGACGATGATTTCGACGGTGGCGATTTCCGCACCGCTGGCTCGCGCCGCCGCTTCCCGGTCGAGCCATCCCGCCGTCAGGCGTGTTGCAAGGCCACCCAGAACCAGTGCACAGGCCAGTAGCAGCCAACCACGGCGCATGCCTTACAAAGCCCCGATCGGCAACAGCGCGACGCGATGCAATATAATCAGGATGCCGGCAATCGCGATGGGGAGCCCCAGCGGCAAGGACATATGCAACGCGCCAACCTCCACATCCCGGCGACGGCAAAGCGCCCGGCGCGCGAGGATCGCGAAGGCTACCGCCAACGATGCCAGCGCCATCGCGACCGAAAATAGCGCCAGTAACGACGGACCCGCCCAGAGCATGGCGCCCGGCAACAGCTTGACATCACCACCGCCAACCAATCCCCGCGCAAAAGCCCAAAGACCGATGGCGAACGCCAGCGCCCCCAACGCCAGCGACCAAAGCGCCTCCGAAAACGGAAGCGCGGGCAAGGCCAGGACGCCTGTTGCGGCGATTGCAGCCGAGAACCGGTCCGGGATGCGGCGATGCTCCACATCTTCGGCTGCCAGCAGCACAAATGCCGAAACGGCAACCGCCGAGGCAAGACCCGGGGCAAGGATCAAGAATGACATCATCACCTCATGGCGATGGAGCAGACGAACCTGACCCGATTATTGCGGCAGGCTGGCTACGCCCTTGGAAAGTTCGGTATTCACACCCGTGAACACGCCACCAAGATTATCCTTGATAGATGGCAGCGTCGCCACAACGGCCAACGCTATAAAGGCCGCGATAAGGCCATATTCGATGGCAGTTGCGCCTGTTTGATCGCCTTGCAGTTTACGTAACAGTCTGAACATGGCCCACCTCTCCGGATTGTACACTTGTTTCCTGAGGGAACCACGGCTTCCGGCTGGAAACCTTTAGCGTCGCTTTAAAAAAATCCGGACCTCATGACGCGGCCCCGAGGCGGAAGCTGGAATAATCAGTTCGCAGCCTCAGCCTTCAACCCGTCGTAAAGCCGGAACACATCTTCCGCCAGACACAAACCTGTTCCAGGTGTCAGAACGGCAGCCGTCCCCGCCGAAAGTCCCAGTCGGAAGGCGTCAGTCACTGGCCAGTCGTTCGCCAGTGCGTACGTCATGGCGGCAACGAAACTATCGCCGGCACCCACTGCGCTTTTCACTTCTACCTCGATTGCCGGCAGGCGCAATGTGCCCTCTTTTGTGGCCAGCAACGCTCCTTCATGCCCCATGGTAGCGGCAACAATTTTGGCCTGCCCCGCCCGGACAATGCCCATCGCCGCGTCTTCCAGGTCCGTGCCTTCGCGCAGCGGTCGACCGGCAAGTTGCTCGATTTCATTCAGACTGGGCTTCACCAGCAACACGCCGCCATATTCAAGCACAGCTTTCAGTTCGGGGCCGGATGTGTCGACGACAAAACCGATGCCGCGCCGCGCCATGATCTTCGCGACCTGCACATAGAAATCATCCGGTACGCCGCGCGGCAACGAGCCGCTCGCCACCAGATAATCACACGGCCAGTCTTCCAGGACATCGAGACAGGCGCGCCATTCCGCCTCTGAAACTTCCGGTCCTTCGGGAACGAAGCGATACTCGCACCCTGTCTCCCGCTCATGCACGGCCAGGCTGACGCGCGTATGTCCGGCGATTTTCAGCATGTGGTGGGGCAAGCCATCGCGCGTGAGCAGTGCATCGAGCACATCGCCGGTCATCCCACCCGCCATATACAGCGCACATACCTCGCCACCCAGACGCTGGATAACCCGCGCGACATTGATGCCACCGCCGCCTGGGTCGAACACCTCATTGGTGGTGCGAATCTTGTGGGTTGGTCGCACTTTTTCGGCGTCGCACGCGCCATCGATGGCAGGATTGAGCGTCAGCGTCGCGATGCGCTTGCCATTTGTGCTGGTCATGTCAGGCCTTTCCGGCAAAAAGCAGGGTTCCTGGCTGTAATATCGCCATAAATTGCGACAAATCGGCTTCCGATACCGCGAAACAACCTTCGCTCCGCCCAAGCTTTCCGTGTTTCTCAATCATGTCCGGCCCGGCATACCATGCGGCATGGACTACAATGGCGCGTGCTTCGGCGTTATTATTTGTCGGGTCCAGCCCGACCAGCCGTTGCGACCGCCCATGCTTGCCGAAATACTCCGGGCCGGCCACATAGGCCCCATCGGACGAAGCGTTGGATCCCGGCACATTGGAGAAACGCTCCACCCAGCCGCTATGTTTCGGATCCGAACCACGTCCATGCGTCACCAGCAAGGTGCGCACCTTGCCGCCCGCCAGATCGACGAGCGAAAGCCTGGGCCGATGCGACGGCAGCGAAAAATCAGCGATCACCAACTGGTTTGTGTGACGAATATGCTGTGCGTGTCTTTCCATCGCGGCACGGGCGGCGGCCAGCAATGGCGGAGCGTCCGGCGCGCGGACGGTCGCCGGAACGGCGCGTGCCCGCGCGGGTACGGCGAGCGTGGCGGTGAAGCCGGCGGTCAGGGCGAACAGATCGCGTCGTGAAATCCGGATCATGGACGGGTATCTCCGCTGTCAATTACTGTCATGCTCGCACCCGCGCTGCCGGCGTGCAAGGTGTCGGGGGTGATGATCAATGTTGCGCCTGGCGTCAGCACCGATAGCAGGTTGGCACGAAACGCATCCGGCAGGCGCATCAGGCTTTGGTCTGCGCTGAAGGCGGCTGCTTCCTTGCCCTGCCCCGGCAGCGGCAATGCCATCCATTGAAAGCCGTTTGCATCGACGGACCCAAGCGTAAACGCGACCGGCGCCACCAACTCGCCCGGCATCGAGATGGGCGATGAACCAATGGGCGTGCCATTCCGCAGCAGGATCAGCCTTTTATCTGCCGTGCTGACGACAATCGACACCGGGCCCGATGGCGCTTTTTCCGGCTGCCATTCGGTTTCATCGGCCAACCGGTTCACCACGGCATCCGGGCCCGCGGTCAGGAAAGACGGACCGGGCGCGATGCGTGGCACGGCGGCTTCCTCGGTCACCACCACCGTCATCCCCATGCGCGAGACGCCATATAATAATTCGGCGAACTGCAGCGGCAGGCGGATACAGCCATGCGAGGCGGGATAGCCCGGCACGTTGCCGGCATGTAATGCAATGCCGCTCCATGTGAGGCGTTGCATATAGGGCATTGGCGCATTGTCGTAGATATTGGATTTATGGTCCACCCGCTTTTGCAGGATCGAGAACACCCCTGTGGGCGTTTCATAGCCTGCCTTGCCGGTAGAGGCCGTGCTGATCCCGATGGGTACGCCATTTCGATACAGATAGGCGCGCTGCTTTTTGATCGATACGATCAGCAGAAGCGGCCCTGCCGGCGAAACTTCCGGCACCCAGAGAAAGTCCCCCGGTTTCATTTTGGCGACGCGGGCAGAGATCGTCGGGCTGTCCAGCGGCAGGGCTTTTCCGGGCGTCGCCGCGTGCGCGGCGGATGTCAGCAACAGCGCCACCAGAAGGGCGCGGGGAAGGATATTTTCAGCCACGGTTTGAACATAAGGCGATCCAGGGCTCAGGCCAATACCCGGGTAAAACGGAGAATTTGTATAAAATCCGTCAGAAACGATCCTGCGCCATATACCAGCGCCTTCACTTTGATTAAGGACAGCACACATTAAGTGTCATGAAACTCTGCGCGCAAACCATAGGAAACCGGAAATGAGCAACTGCGATGCCTGTCTGGTGAGCGGCCTCTCCATTTGCTCGGTGCTGACGACCGATGAACGGACGGAGCTTGGCTCTTTTGGCCATATCAAGACCGTGAAACGCGGCCAGACGCTGCAATGGGAGGGAGAGGACTCCCTTTTCGTCGCCAATGTTATCGACGGGCTGTTGAAATTGTCCACTGCAACCAGCGACGGTCGGGAGCAAATTGTCGGCCTTGCTTTTCCGTCGGATTTTCTGGGCCAGCCCTTCCACAGCCGCAACGGCTATACGGCGACGGCGCTGGTCGATTCACGCGTTTGTCTGTTCACCCGCACAGCTTTCGATGCATTTACCCTGGAGCACCCCGAACTGGGCCATGACCTGCTGCTTCGTACGATGGACGAACTGAAATCGGCGCGGCACTGGCTGCTATTGCTGGGCCGAAAGTCGGCCGGAGAGAAGATAAGTTCATTCCTGCTTGAATTATCCCGGCGCATGGCACGTGTTGTGGAAAACCAGAACGATAATCAAATACTTTGCCCCGGCGCGGAACCCGCCCCGCTGGACCGGATTACGCTGCCCGTAGACCGGCAGCAGATCGCCGACATTCTTGGCCTGACCATCGAAACCGTCAGCCGGCAGTTTTCGCATTTACGTGCAATCGGCGTCATTGAGCTGCCAGACCGTCGCACCGTCGAAATTCTCGATCGTGCCTGGCTGCAGGAAAATGCCGGCAACTGAGAATCCCGCCAGGATCCCGAATATTATCATCCGCGCGCAAAACTTTGATCCTGATCAAAGACTGTGTTTGCACATTTCGCCATATAAATAAGTGTAAAAGTAGCGTTGCGTATCAGAGACCGCCGGAGCTGGTATCTGACCCGCTCCGGCGTTTTCATGTCTGTCATTCCTGCATTTCCATTCGGACCGGGCGCGGCTAGATAGCGAGGATGACCGACGCTCCCGAAATTCCGGCAATGGCAGACAACCAGTTGCTGCCGGGCTTTCTCAAGTCGGTAGAGGCAGCGCTGGACGCTGGCGACGAAGCAGAGGTCCGCGCGCTCGCCCAGCCATTACATCCCGCAGACGTCGCTGACCTATTCGAGCAGGTTTCCGCTGATCGCCGCGCGCCGCTGGCAGCGGCGCTTGGCCATGATCTGACCGCCGATGTGCTGGCGGAAATCAACGAGCGGGTACGTGATGAAATCATTGCGACGCTTCACCCGGCTCAGGTTGCCGCCGCCATGTCGGAAATGGACACCGACGATGCCGTAGCGCTCATCGAGGAACTGGAACCACACGACCAGGCGGCCGTTCTCGACGAACTTCCCGCTGATGACCGGGTCGCCATCGAAACCGCCCTTTCCTATCCGGAGGAATCCGCCGGCCGGTTGATGCAACGCGAACTGATCGCGGTGCCCGAACATTTCACCATCGGCGATGTAACCGATTATCTGCACAATGTCCGGCCGGATATTACCGATTTCTGGGAGATATTCGTTGTCGATCCAGCCTATCGTCCGATTGGCACCATCCGCCTGTCGTGGATTTTGACGACGCCGGCGCATTTTATGGTTTCGGACGTGATGCAACGGGAACAGACGCTGATTCCGGTGGATATGGACCAGGAAGAAGTGGCGCGACGCTTCCAGAAATATGCGCTGATTTCCGCTGCCGTGACCGATCAGCAAGGGAGACTTGCCGGTGTGATTACCGCCGATGATGTGGTGCATATCATCAGCGAGGAGGCCGGAGAGGATATCCTGAAATTGTCCGGCGCCGGCGATGGCGATATTTTTGAGCCGATCGCCGACAGCTATCGCGCCCGTGTCCGCTGGCTGGTCGCCAATCTGGGAACGGCGATCATATCCGCGAGCGTAATTGCGGCCTTTGGCCATACGATTGAAAAAATGGTGGTGCTGGCGGCACTCACGCCCATTGTCGCGTCTGTCGGCGGCAATACCGGAAATCAGACCATGGCGGTTGTGGTGCGCGCGCTCGCCGTCGGGCAACTCGCCCCGGCCAACGCCACACGCACGGTCAGGCGTGAAGTTCTGATTGCCCTGCTGAACGGACTGACAGTCGGCGCGCTGCTTGGCGCCGGCGTTGCCCTGGCCTTTTCCAACGTACAGCTTGGCGTCGTGATTGCGCTCGCCACACTGTTCAACCTGATTATCGCCGGACTTGCCGGCGTTTTGGTGCCGCTGACGCTTAAACGGCTGGGAACGGACCCGGCGGTGGCTTCATCGGTATTCGTCACCATGATTACCGACAGTATGGGGTTCCTGCTGTTCCTTGGCCTCGCAACTGTCTCCGGGTTGACGGGATAAATCAGGCCAAAACGGCAAAGGGCCCGGCATCACCTGCCGGGCCCTTTGCAACAACAAGCAGAAAACGGTTCAAGCCAGTTATGCCGCTTTCAGCACCTTCTCGATTTCCTGCTGTGCGGCAGGCTCGTCGATATTCTTCATCGCGGCAACTTCGCGCGCCAGGCGGCTGATGGCTGCTTCGAAGATCTGGCGTTCGGAATAGCTTTGTTCCGGCTGGTCTTCGGCGCGGTGCAAATCGCGGACGACTTCGGCGATATATACCAGATCGCCGGAATTGATCTTGGCCTCATATTCCTGCGCCCGGCGCGACCACATAATACGCCGGATTTTCGGCTTGCCCTTCAGGGTTTGCAGCGCGTCCTTTAATGTTGCCTCGCTCGAAAGTTTGCGCATTCCTACCGATTCTGCCTTATCGGTCGGCACTTTCAGGGTCATTCTTTCCTTTTCGAAACGAAGGACATAGAGTTCAAGGCGAATGCCAGCGATCTCGCTTGCCTGGATCTCGACCACGCGGCCGACCCCATGCTTGGGATACACGACATTGTCACCTACCTGAAAGCTGAGTGCCTGTGTTGCCATGGCTATTGCTTTTCCTTTCCTTGGCGCAGCACGGCCTCAACGCCCATCCGTGCAATCCGTTCCCCCTGGCCCACCAAACAGGCCGCATACGGGTCAGGACATAATCCGGACAGACGAGAAATTCCGTTGCGCAGCGATCTTCATCCTTAACGGCGTCGTCCTCAAGGTGCATCCGGTCTGTACTGCCAGTTGCGCCTTGCAGTGACGCCGCCGATTGACGACACTCAGGCACGGGCAACGGGCAGAACGCACACCCGGCACCTGAACCAAAGTAGTAACCGTATAGCAGAAAATCGCTGCCATGGCCAGCATGGCCACCGGCCCGGTTGTAATCGCGACCTTTCATATCCCTGCCTTCATTACGTCATCCAACTTTAACGTTCGGGGCGCATGTTCAGTCGTCCGGCGCATATCGCGCGACCGTGGAATGAAAGGACCAGATGTGACCCATCAGGCGATACGACTTCTCGGCTTCGCGGAAGAAAGCACCTCCGCTCCATTCGGGGCCGATTTCGACCATGGGGTATTGACGGGAATGTATGTCGCCCTGGTTGTCGACACCCTGCTCGATGTGCACCGCGTGCGCAGGTTGCGGCAAGGTGGAAGCGAGCCGATAACCTGGTGCATAGAGCCTGAAAGATTGAGCGCATGGTTTTGCGACCTGTCTCGCCGCGAAGGCCATACCCTAAATGGCGCCTGCGAAGTTGCAACCTGGATGTTCCGTCAACTCGATCATATTCTTGGCCATTACGCCACGGACAATATTGTGTTCGTAATGGATCGTCGCTGCCACAACGCAACGGCGGAAATCACTGCAGCGCTCACCGAACAGCGCGCTGTCGAACTCGACCGCTGCGTTCGTGAAAAGGCCGGGCAGGATATTTCGCCCCGCCCCCTTCATCTGACCGATAATCTTGCGGCCTGAACAAGGATAGTCAAAGGTGCATCCCTATATACTGGTTGTCGAGGACGAAGACTCCCTCGCTGAACTTCTGGACTATAATCTGGATAAGCAGGGCTTCCGATGCAACCGCGCAGCGGACGGCGAAGAAGCGCTGATGATGGTTAGCGAGGAAGCGCCGGATCTGATGCTGCTCGACTGGATGCTGCCGAAGATATCGGGTCTCGAAATCTGTCGCCAGATGCGGGCGAAGAACGACACCCGCCATATCCCGATCCTGATGCTGACCGCGCGTGGCGAGGAAGAGGACCGGGTACGCGGACTGGATACCGGCGCGGACGATTATGTCGTCAAGCCGTTTTCCGTCCATGAGCTGACGGCGCGGATCCGTACCCTGCTGCGGCGCAGTCAGCCGGAATTGCTGGATGAAAGATTGACAATCGCCGATCTGGCAATGGACCGGACACGCCACCGGGTTACGCGCGGCACGCGGGAAGTCCATCTGGGCCCCACCGAATACCGATTGCTGGAATATATGTTGCAGCGTCCGGGACGTGTATCCAGCCGCGAACAATTACTGGCGGGCGTTTGGGGGCCGAACAGCTATATCGAGGACCGCACCGTCGACGTGCATGTGGGGCGGCTGCGCAAGGCGCTGTCCCGCGATGGTGAATCCGATCTGATTCGCACCGTCCGTTCCGCCGGTTACGCGCTGGACGAAGACGCCTGATAATATGCTTGTCGTGCATTGGCAGCCTGTCTATACAGACCGCCGGTCACGCGGGCGTGGCGGAACCGGTAGACGCAACGGACTTGAAATATTGAGTGCCCGGCGGGAAATCGCCGGTGCAGAACCGCTCAAATTCGGGGAAACCTGTAAAATGGCAATCCCGAGCCAAGCCCGGATTTTTCCGGGAAGGTGTAGAGACTGGACGGGCGGCGCCTGACGGCCTTTGGCCATGGCGAAGGGACAGTCCAGACCACAAACGCCCATTTAGGGGCGGCGGCGAAAGCCGTAGATGGTAAGAAAATTCGTCGGGCCTATGCCCGTGGGGGTTCGAGTCCCCCCGCCCGCACCATCCCTGCCGTTGTTCCCGGGCAGAGGCTTCCGGTAAAGCGGCACTTTAACTAGCTGATTTTTAACCATGTTTTCCCTGCCATTGTCGAATAATTTTACACAATGTGCCCAAAGTTTCCCCCGGTTTTTCCCCCAAATTATTGATTTTCCACCAGGCGGTTGCCTGGCACGGATTATGCTGGGTCAAGGGTGCGGCCGAAGGGGTCGTATTCAAGGCGAGCTCACTTCACGCCGCCTTTCAGAAGGCAACAGCCATGAAGCACCACAATCTATATCTAGCCTTATTAGCAGGGATGTCGCTCGCTGCTACGGGGGCAATCGCCAAACCCGCGCTGATGGTGCAACCCAAGGATGCCCAGATCATCTCAAGTGGACCGGGTTTTGGCAGCATTACGGACACCTTCAACCAGAGCGGGTTGAACACGGGTTACGTGGATGAAGTTACGAATCTCCATCCCTACACAGCAACTGCTTCACATACGTTGGTGTTCAGTGGTTTTGAATGGTTCGGCAACCAGGGAACGGACACGGCCACGGTCAGTTACTTCGTGAACTCCTCGCTTCCGTTTATCGACCATCTCGTATTATGGAACGAGGAGTCCTCGGGAATCGGGCAATTCAACCTGTGGTATGGGACGACCGCCGGCGAATTTGGAACCCTGTTGCTGGATGGTGTATCCCCCACCGACCATGACCTGGTCGACTATCTTCCGGACGTATGGGAATTCGCGCCCTCGAGCCCGTTAGGATGGTACACGATCCAGGCATCCGGTTGTCCGCAGCCGATCGTTAGCGGCTTTGCCAGCTGCGCCATAGGCGAGGTCGCTTTTGGTGGCCCGGCAGTTCCCGAACCGGGAATCTGGGCCATGCTGATTGCCGGCTTTGGACTCGTCGGCTATGCGGCCCGCCGCCGGCGGGTAATAGCAGCCCAATCGTAACAAGTTAAACAGGGGCGAGACACTTCCATTTTGCCTCGCCCCACCCTTGCGCGGGCTGTTTTACACTGCCGACTTGATTTCCGATTATGGGCACAGCCATAATATTCATTAACTTATTTCATCTGCATTTAAATATAAGTTCGTCCTTTCAACTTGAAATAGAATAGTTCCGGTTGCATAGTCCTGTCTTGTCGGGGTAGCCCGGCAAAAAACCGAAGGCCAACCGCAAAGCCATTCTCTCGTCAGAAAGGTTTGTAATATGCGCCGTGCTTTTTCCATATCGACAGCAACTATCATCACCCTGCTCCTCGCGTCATCCGCGCAGGCTGCCATCCATCTGTTTGGAACGGAACTTCGAGGCGACAATGAGGTCCCGCCGGTCGCGACACCTGCCACGGGTGAGGTGCTGCTCACGCTCGACGACATCGCCAATACGTTACGCATCCAGGCGACCTTCTCCGGATTAGTGGGGACAACCACCGTCGCTCACATCCATTGCTGCACCCTGCCCGGCGCCAATGCTGGCGTCGCAACCACCCTTCCCACCTTCCCCGGCTTCCCGGCGGGAGTAAGCAGTGGCAGTTACGACCAGACCTTCAGCCTGCTCGACTCCGGTTTCTACAGCCCTGCCTTTTTCACCACCAATGGAAGCACCGAAGCGTCAGCGATGAACGTTTTTGTCTCGGCGTTGAACAATGGCACCAGCTATTTCAACATTCACACCAGCCAATATCCTGGCGGTGAAATCCGCGGGCAAATCAGCGTCGTTCCGGAAGCGGGCGCCTGGGCAATGATGATTGTCGGCTTCGGGGTCGTCGGCCTCGCCGCACGCCGCCGCGGGGTAACGGTCGCCAACTCATAGCCATTTGCGCGCGCCTGCCATGTCGCTGGCAAGCGCGAATCTGTCGCAACTTTCAGTTTCTCCCGTAGCGAAGGGTGAAAAAAGATGGTAGCGCACCGCGCATGGACCTGTCTTTTCTGAGTGATCCGTCCGCCCTGCAGGCGCTCGGCACCGTCATCATGATCGACCTGGTGCTGGCTGCCGACAATGCGATCATCATCGGCGCACTGGCCGCCGGACTGCCGGCAGCAGAACGCAGGAAGGTCATCGCACTTGGCATGGTGGCGGCGCTGGTTATGCGCATCGCCTTTGCGCTCATTGTCGTGCAATTGCTGCAAATTGTCGGCATCCGGCTGGCTGGCGGCCTGTTGCTGCTTTGGGTCTGCTGGAAAATGTACCGGGAATTACGGCATGATCCCGGCGTGATCCTCGAAGATGGCACGGTTGCGCACGCGGCGCCGCGTCCGGTCAAAAGCTTTTGGTCGGCCGCCTGGGCAGTTGCCGTCGCCGATCTCTCGATGAGCCTGGATAATGTGCTGGCGGTCGCCGGCGCATCGAAGGAACATGTCGAGGTTATGGTGATCGGCCTTGTGCTGTCGGTCGCGCTGATGGGCGTCGCGGCGAATTATGTCGCCCGGCTGATCGAACGCTACCGCTGGATTGGCTGGATCGGCCTGGCGCTGATTCTGTACGTCGCCGTCGACATGATCTGGAGCGGGGGGCAACAGGTTGTACCGGTAGTCGCTCCGATACTGGAAGGTCTGAATGGCGGAGTGGCGGAGCAATAGCAGGGTCGCAGCTCTGATACGCCGTAATGTCGCACACTTTCGCCTGCAGGTCCGTATAATCCAGCACATGCGTCGTACCCGCGGACCCGGAGCCGATTCGGCCCGGCAAGGGAATGCGATACAGACCCCGACCGGTGATCGGCGTCGATGGAGTTAACGCCAATCGTCCGGTCCGGGTGATTTCTATGACCTGCATCATCAGAGCCGCCTTTCGCCGCGCGCGGGAAGTGTCAGAAGCAATTTGGATGAAGCCGATGTCTGCAGGTAAGGAGTTCGACAGGCGGCGCTTTCTCGCCCTGGGTCTGGCCGCGGCCCTTCCCATTCACCCTTCGCTGGCGCAGAAGAATCCTATGAACCAGAAATCCCCGCCCGTAGCCCCTGTCCATCCGCACAGCTACACGGCACATGGCGTCACCCTTGAAGACCCTTACGCCTGGCTGCGCGATAAGGATTATCCGAAAGTCGATGATCCCGAGATCCTCGATTATCTGAATGCGGAGAACGCCTGGTTCGAAGCCCATATGCAGCCGCATGCGGAACTGGTCGATCAATTGTTCGGGGAATTGAAAGGGCGGATCAAGGAAGATGATTCCAGCGTTCCCTACCCCGATGGCGACTGGCTTTACTGGTGGCAATTTGCCCCCGGTGCGCAATATCGGGACTGGTACCGCCGCCCGCCCGCCGGAGGGGATGCGCAATTAATCCTTTCCGAACCCACCCTGGCTGCGGGCAAGCAATATTTTCGGCTGGGCGTTTTTACAATCTCTCCTGACGGCAAGCTGCTGGCTTATAGCCAGGACACCAGTGGGGAAGAACGTTTCGAACTGATCATTCGCGACCTTGCGACGGGCAACGACCTGGTTACAATCGCCCCGGATACGCTTGGGGCGATTGCCTGGGCTGCCGATTCGCGGTCACTCTTGTGGGTTCAGGCTTCCGCTGAATGGCGACCGGTAAAGGCTTTTCACCACCGGCTTGGAACACCGCCGGGGAACGACCCGCTGATTTATCATGAACAGGATCCGGTCTGGCGAATCGGCGTCGGCAAAACGCAAGATCGTCGCTGGATCATCGTGGCCGCCAGCGAGTCGGAGAGCAGTGAAATCCGCCTGATCGACGCGCGCGATCCCGGCGGCCCCCAAATTCTGGTCCGTCCACGGCAGAAAGGCGTTCGTTATTCCATCGACGCCAGCGGTGACACGCTCTATGTTCTAACGAACGACGAACATATCAACTTCCGCATCGCTACCGCGCCGATCACGCAACCCGATGTCTGGACGACGCTAATTCCAGGTTCGGACGATCATTATCTGACCGGCCTGACAGCTTTCACCTCCTTTCTTGCCATCGAAGAGCGCCTGCGGGGACTTGATCAGATCCGCCTTCGTTTTCCATCCGGCGAAGATCGGCGCGTAGCCTTTCCCGAAGCCAGCTATGCCGCATCATTGGGCACCAACGCCGAGCCAGACGCGCCCGAACTGCGCATTGGCTATACGTCCATGATCACGCCGAGGACAGTTTATGATTACCGTGTTGTAACAGACGCGCTTATCACGCGGAAAGTACAGGAGATTCCGTCTGGATATGACGCCAGTCAATATGTGACGGAGCGCTTGTTCGCGCCGGCACGGGATGGCACGTTGATCCCGATTTCGGTGGTATACAAGAAAGGCTATCGGAAGGACGGCTCGCAGCCGCTGCATTGTTATGGTTACGGTGCTTATGGCATTGCCATTTCCCCCGGCTTTTCGGGCAGCCGGCTGTCATTGCTGGATCGCGGTTTCGCCTGGGCGATATTACACATTCGCGGCGGCGACGATCTGGGATACCAATGGTATCTTGATGGAAAAATGGCGAAGCGTAACAATGCCTTCAACGATTTCCTTGATGCGACCCATTATCTGAATGCGCAAGGATTTGGTGCGCCGGGAAGGACATCGGCGTCGGGCGGTTCGGCAGGTGGCTGGCTGATGGGCGTAGTGACGAATCGGGAGCCGGAGCAATGGCGGGCCATTGTGGCTCATGTGCCATTCGTTGACGTGCTGAACACCATGCTGGATGATACGCTGCCGCTCACGCCCGGCGAATATCCTGAGTGGGGCAATCCCGCCGCTGATCCGGAAACCTTCGCCCGCCTGCTGGAGCTATCCCCTTATGAACAGGTGCGGGTGCAGGATTATCCGGCGATACTGGTAACCGCCGGTCTGGCGGACCCCCGCGTTACCTATTGGGAGCCCGCCAAATGGGTCGCCCGACTCCGCACCAGAAAAACCGACGATAACCCCTTGTTATTGAAAACCAACATGGGTGCCGGGCATGGTGGAAAATCCGGGCGTTTCGAATCGTTACGGGAAACCGCTGAAGAATATGCGTTCCTGATTACGATGTTTGACCGGGAACAGGCGGCCTAGTTTCCCGCACTCTCGGCCAGCGCCTTTTTCGCCAGTTCGGCCGCCTCGGTCAGCGGGGCGGCTTTCACCACTTGCTGCCAAACCCGGCGCGCTGCAGGTACATCACCGTTGGCAGCCGCGATATTGCCCTGCTCAAACACAACATCCGGGTCTGACGGAGCCAACTCCGATGCACGGGCAATATCGCGTGTTGCCCGGCCCGGATCACCGGCGCGGCGCGCGAGAGCTGCGGACAAGGTCCAGGCGAGCGGATCTTCCGGCGCCAGCTCCAGCGCCTTGTCCAGATCGACCCGGGACGCATCGAGATTATTGCCTTCGGCATGCACACGCGCGCGGTCGATATGGAAACCGGCAGTACGCACCGGTGAAAAATTCCCGGCCTGGGCGATAGCCGTATCGAGATAGGTCAGCGCCATTTTATTATCGCCGGCCAATATGGCGGCATTGCCCGCCTGCCCCCAGAAATCCGCCGCCAGCGGGCTTTTTTCCACTTCTGCGGCGCGGGCAGCCTCGACAAGGGTTGCGCTTGCTTCGGCGAAGCGCTCCTGCTCGAGCTGAGCCATCGCCTGACAATGCCTGGCCGGTAGTCCGCCGCCGCGCGCGCGCCATTGTATGGCGAAATCCTCTGCCTCGCGGGCATTGGTCGGGATCGCGGCAATGCAGCCCCGATAGCGATGCATGTCGGTAGGTGAATCCGGACTGGCAGTCGGTTGCGCCCCGGCCATGGTTGTCATGAACAATGACGAAATAAGAGCAACATACGATATTTTCATGATAATTCCTCAACGACAGCGCATAGCAACGCCAAATCTTCGGTGCGCGAAAGTCGATGATCGCCGTCTTTCAGCAACACGGTTCGAACATCCTGACTTTCCAGCGCCGCCGCCAGCCGTAGCGCGGTTTCAAACGGCACTTCCGCATCCTGCTGACCCTGGAGCAATCGCACCGGACAGGTTACAGGCACCGACGTATTAAGCACCAGGGCCAGATTACCATGCTCCAGGAAAGTCCGCGAATAAGTATAAGGTCCGTCGCCATAATTACTCGGACGTTCGATATATCCGCGGGTTGCCAACTGCTCCCGGTCCGACGCATCCAGCACCATCTCCTGCGTAAAATCAGGAGCAGCGGCAACACCCACCAGCCCTGTCACACGGTCAGCCAGAAGCCGCGCCAGATGCAGCATAATCCAGCCGCCCATCGACGATCCGACCAGCAACAGCATCCCGTCGGGGGCTTTTGCCTGGATCACCGCCGCCGCATCCTGCGTCCAGCCGGAAATCGAACCGGCGTGAAAATCGCCTTCGGACGCGCCACAGCCAGAATAATCGAAACGCAGCATCGCCTGTCCGTGAACTTCGGCGTAGCTATCCAGCGCCCGCGCCTTCGTGCCCTCCATGTCCGACATATAACCGGGCAGAAATACAATGGTCGGGCCTTGTCCGTGACGGTACCGGCATGCCAGCCGGACGCCGTCTCCCCTGTCAATCCATTCGCTCATATCCATGTCTGTAGCGGTTTGATGCAGCTGTCGCCACAGCCAATGGTTGAGGCAAAAACAACGGCGCGATACTATATAAAGACCATTATGTCTGTTGTGCCCGAATCTTCTCCCGTCAGTGTGAGCCAGCTCTCCGAACGCGCGCGCGCGATCTTTCGGGACATAGTCGATTCCTACCTGCTGACCGGCGCACCCGTCGGCTCGCGCACCCTGTCGCGGCTCGGCGGACACAGTCTTTCCGCCGCATCGATCCGTAATGTCATGCAGGATCTGGGCGACCTGGGCCTGCTGGCTGCGTCGCATAGTTCTGCGGGTCGTATCCCGACCGAATCGGGTTTGCGGCTGTTCGTGGACGGTATGATGCAGGCCAGCGCACCGACACCCGAAGAGATCAGTGCAATCGAGGCGGAAACCGGGCGTGCAGGGACGAGTCTGGAAGATATTCTCAGTCGCACCACGGCTGTCTTGTCTGGTCTGGCACAATGCGCGGCGGTGGTCGCCAGCCCGGCGACGGAGCCGGTGTTACGGCAGATGAATCTGGTACCACTGGGATCGGGCCGCGCGCTGGCCGTGCTGGTGGGCACGGATGGCGCCGTGGAAAATCGTATCGTGGATCTCGCCGAAGGTCTGGCGCCCGGCGCACTGAACGAAGCACAAAATTACGTGAATGCAAGGCTTTCGGGGCTTACGTTGACAGAAGCTGTAGAAAGATTGCGAGAGGAAATTACTTCAGGCCGCGCTGAACTCGACCGGCTCACCGCCGATCTGGTGGCGGACGGGCTTGCGTCCTGGTCAAACGATGGCAGCGGCCCTGTGCTGATCGTGCGCGGTCAGGCGCATGTGCTCGACACCGACGATATCGACCGCGCCCGGGCTCTTTTGGAAGAAATGGAGGAGAAGCAGGAGCTTGTACGTATTCTTGACCGCGCGCGCGAAGCAGATTCGCTCAAGATATTCATTGGCGCTGAAAACCGGCTTTTTTCACTTTCCGGTTCCAGCGTCATCGCTGCTCCCTATCGCGGGTCTGACGGTCGCGTGGTAGGTGTGGTAGGCGTGATCGGACCGACGCGGTTGAACTATGCGCGCGTCGTCCCCATGGTGGAATTCACCGCGAACAGACTTGGCAGGTTGATGGCATGATGAACGATAAGGCGCAGCCCGAAAACGATAGTCCTGAAGTGATGGACAATGGCGGCGACGCGCCGAATGAACTGGAAGCAGCACGCGCCGAAATCGTGGCGCTGACGGAAGCCCGTGATGCCGAGCATGAGCGGGCCTTGCGCATGGCCGCCGAAGCGGAAAATACCCGCCGCCGGCTGGAGCGGGACAAGGCTGATGCGGTGCAATTTGCCGCCGCCGGGTTTGCGCGCGACATGTTATCGGTCGCGGACAATCTCGGTCGTGCCCTGGATGCTATTCCTGCCGACGACCCCCAGGCTGCCGCGATTCGCACCGGCATCGAGGCAACACTCAAGGAATTGAACTCCATTTTCGACCGTCATGGCGTCAAACGCGTAGCCGCGACCGGCCTGTCACTGGACCCAAACGTCCATCAGGCCATGGTAGAGGTGGAAAGCGACGCTGAACCGGGCACCATCGTTTCGGAAATGCAGGCCGGCTACACCATGAAGGAAAGACTGCTCCGTCCGGCGCTTGTGGCCGTGGCGAAGGCCAAAACCGATGCCTGATCGTTAAATCTGGTTTTAATCCGCATCACCCCGCGCCGGAAGTCCGGCGCGGGGTGATGTCATTTTGCCCCGGCAGGTACATTTCACACGACTGTCGTGCTCCATTCATTCGCCCGTAATCTTCTGCGATCTATTCGCAACAGGGCCGGACATTGAGTCCGGATGCAGTTGATCGTCAACTGTAAATGTGCGCGGGATCAGGCCAAAGGCAGCCAGTGTCTCTTCCTCCCCCCACGACCATGCCAGCGGCGTGATTCCCGCGCACAATATTCTGGCAGGCGCCCCTGTCTGACTGCCCTCCCCCTCTGGCACCCCATTTTCAGGGCGCCGATTTTTTATGGTCCGACCCACCATCTTGCTCCGGCCCGGTCGCCCTGCTAGCGGCAGCATATGGCAGTGGACGAAACGATGGTGGCGCGGGTCGCCAATCTTGCAAAACTGGAACTGAAGCCAGGCGAGGCCGGACATCTGGTGGGCGAACTCAACGCGATCCTGGGCTGGATTGATCAGTTGCAGCAAGTCGATACCGATGGCGTCGAGCCCATGGCGATGGTGATCCCGACAACGCGGCAATGGCGCGAGGATATCGTTACCGACGGGAACCGTCAGGCGGAAGTTCTGGCCAATGCGCCCGCGCAAAATCACGGCTTCTTCGCTGTTCCAAAGGTAGTCGAATGACCGCACTCACCGAACTTTCGCTGGCCGCGATGCGTGCGGGCCTGGATCGGGGTGATTTCACCGCGCGCGAACTGGTCTCGGCGCATATTGCAGCAATGGAAGCTGCGCGCCCGCTGAACGCCTTTATCACCGAAACGCCGGGAGATGCGCTGGCAGCCGCTGACGCCGCAGATCTGGCACGCACCGCCGGGACTGCGGGGACGCTTGCGGGCATCCCGCTCGGCATCAAGGATCTGTTCGCGACCAAAGGTGTACGGACGACCGCTGCATCCGCGATTTTGAAAGATTTTGTGCCGCCTTACGAAAGCACGGTTACAGCGAAGCTGAAAGCGGCGGGCGCGGCGTTCCTCGGCAAGCTCAGCCTTGATGAGTTTGCCATGGGCGGGTCGAACGAAACTTCGGCTTTCGGGCCGGTCGTCTCACCGTGGCGAGCCAATGGTTCGGACGCGAAACTGGTTCCTGGCGGCTCATCCGGTGGATCATCTGCGGCAGTTGCCGCGCGGGTAGTGGCTGCGGCCACCGCCACCGATACCGGCGGCTCCATCCGTCAGCCGGCGGCCTTCACTGGCCTGGTCGGCGTGAAGCCAACCTATGGCCGCTGCTCCCGCTGGGGCACCATCGCTTTTGCATCGTCGCTGGATCAGGCTGGTGTGCTGGCCCGTGATGTAACAGATGCAGCCATGGTGCTGGAAACCATCTCCGGCTTCGATCCTGCCGATTCGACCTCCCTCGACGTGCCGGTGCCACCCTATGCCGCGCAGCTTTCACCGGATTTGCGGGGCATGCGGGTGGGGATCCCACGTGAATACCGGGTGGATGGCATGGACAGCGCATTGATCTCCCTGTGGGATGAAGGTGCGCGCTGGCTGCACGATGCGGGTGCGGAAATCGTCGATATTTCCCTGCCGCATACGCGGCATGCGCTCGCCACCTATTATGTCGTGGGCCCGGCGGAAGCGTCGTCGAACCTCGCCCGCTATGATGGCGTGCGCTATGGTACTCGGGTGACGCCGCCGGATGGCAGCCTCAATGATATGTATGCGGCAACCCGCGCCGCCGGTTTTGGCGCGGAAGTGAAGCGCCGCATCATGATCGGCACCTATGTGCTTTCCGCCGGCTATTATGATGCCTATTATCTGAAGGCGCAGCGGGTACGGACGCTGGTCGCGCGAGACTTCCAGGAAGGCTTCGGACAGTGCGATCTGATCCTGACGCCGACGACACCGACTGCGGCATTCCCGCTCGGTTCACGGGTGGAAGATCCGCTGGCGATGTATCTGAACGATATTTTTACCGTGCCGGCATCTTTGGCCGGGCTGCCGGCGGCGTCCGTGCCCGCAGGGCTCGACCCATCGGGGCTGCCGCTCGGACTGCAACTGATCGGACGGCAGCTCGACGAACAAGCTGTTCTGAATGGCTGTCTGGCCATCGAACGCGCGTCAAATTTTACCGCGAAACCTGTCTGCTGGTGGAAATAAAAACAGACACATGCATATAACCGGCGATCCTGCTATCCTCGTGACCGGCGGCGCCGGTTACATCGGCAGTCATGTCGTGCTCGCGTTGCGTGACCGGGGTTACCGGGTAGTCGTAATCGACGACCTGTCCACCGGTTTTCGCTCCCATGTGCCTGTTGATGTCCCGTTTTATGAGGGTGATATTGCCGACAGGGCTTTACTCGACAAGATCGTCGCCGGGGAACCCGTTAAGGGATCATGCATTTCGCGGGGTCGATCGTCGTTGGGGAGTCTGTCGAACAACCACTGAAATATTACTGGAATAACACTTCCAAAAGCCGGGATCTTCTCGCTGCAGCAATTGAACATAGCATACCGCATTTTGTCTTTTCTTCCACCGCCGCTGTCTATGGAAATCCGGCCCGAATTCCTGTTGGCGAAGATGCTGCCAAACAGCCAATCAATCCTTATGGGTCGTCGAAACTTATTACTGAATGGATGTTGGCCGATATCGCGCATGCTGCTGCCATAAAGGGGCATGCCTTTAATTACGCAGCATTGCGTTACTTTAACGTAGCAGGCGCCGATCCCGCCGGCCGCACCGGACAGTCGACGGCAGGAGCAACGCATCTGATCAAGATTGCCTGCGAAGTCGCAACGGGCAAACGCCCGCAACTTTCCATATTTGGCGAGGATTATCCGACCCGTGATGGCACTGCGATCCGGGATTATATTCATGTCGCTGATCTTGCCGACGCGCACGTGCTGGCGTTGGAAAAGCTTTTCCGCGATCCTGAGCAGTCCTTCACCTGTAATTGCGGTTATGGGACAGGTTTCACCGTACGGGAAGTTATTGAGGCGGCAGAGAAAACGCTCGGCCGCCCACTGTCATGGAAGATGACTGCCCGGCGTGAAGGAGATCCGGCTGCACTGGTTGCAGATGGTACAAAAATTCGTACCCTGCTGGGTTGGGAACCCCGGTATGCCGATATTCATCAGATTATCGGCGACGCCTACGCTTGGGAGTGCAAATCCGCCTGACCAGCCAGACGTGCCAGCAAGGCCTCTCGCCGACGCCGGCCAACGGCTTCCCACACATAGGTATCGGCGTTCCGCCGGGCATTTTCTGCGTAATATCGTTGCAGTTCCCGAGCGTTACCCAATCGGCGAAGAGCGTCCGCCCAGGCTTCGACCGAGGATGACCCGACGATCTCGCCATCCTGGCCGTGGCGCGTGAAAGCCCCGGCGCCCATTTCGGATACTATCCCTGGCACGCCGCATCCGGCGGCCTCATAAGTCACTTGAGGTCCACCCTCTTCGAGAGTTGGGAATACAAACCAGTCAGCGGAACGGAATATGGCAGCAATGTTACGAGTATATGACATATACTGCACCGTTTCATGTGTCAGTATCGCCTTAAAGCGGCGCGCGATGATCGGCTCCATTTCACCCACCAGTACCAGACGACCGGGGCACCCGGCGCGCTGCCATGCTTCAAGCAAAATGTGCGCGCCCTTACGAACGCACACCATGCCGACGAACAGGAAAGTGGGGACATCTACTTCCGGCAATGCACGATCCGTGCCCGCGAAGCGGCTCGGTTCCCAACCATAGCTGGTGGAAATGAGCTTGCTCTCTGGAACACCGGCCTGCAGCAGTGTGCGTCTAACCATCGGGCTGGGGCAGAAAATGGCATCGGCGAGTTCCATTTCCTCTGCCTCTTTCGCCAGTTGCGCATCTGTAATGATCCTGGCGGGGGTCTCGCCGAGTCCGGCGTAAGCCGCGGTCAGGATTTCGCGCGCGGCGGCCTTGGCGCAGTTGATCTTTTCTCGCACCACCGGAACCCCGCGCTTGTGCAGGGCCCGCGCCATTTCCAGCGACGTTTCACCCCAAGTGTAAACAAGTTGCCGGTCTGTTCCGACACGGTCGAGATGTTGCATCAGCTTGCGGAACGCAACCTTATGCAGAAAGCCGTAGGCCGACGCCCATGGCATTCGGGCAACATATTGTTCTCCTGGAAACTTCCGGCGAGAAAATACGCGAACGCCGACATCGCCCGGCCATAGATTGGGATGACCAAAGATCTGACAATTCAGACCATGACCGTGCATTTGGGTGGCCAGCATGACGGCGGTATAGGCCGGGCCGCGTCGTTGCACAGGCATACCGAGGATAAAATTCAGATCAAATGCTTCAGCACTGGCAGGCTGATCATCTGACAAAAACGGGGCAAACGGATCAGGAATCCCCGTTTTTCCAGCGAAAGTCATTGGACGCATATCCATGGATGGACGCTCGCCTTTCCTTGTGTCGTCCCGGTGCGGAAGCGCGGCGACGTACCGTATCGAATCGTTCCAGGCTCATTAACCCTTTTACAGGGCCCGCAATAGGTCTGAAAATCCCCACACGCGTCCGGCGGTGTGGTATTCCCGAGGAAATATCCCGTTTTCATGCTGGCGACCTCACAATCAGCATATGGGCCAGCAACCAGGCGCCGCCGCAGCGGATAACGCTGTTCACGGCCCACGCCATTGCCGCGCCTGCCAGCCCGAACGCTGGCACCAGGAATATGCCCAGTAGAACGAGCACAACCATTCCGGTAATCGCAAGACCGAGCAATTCCCGTTCCCGGCCGGCCATGGTCAGCATACCGCCGACCGGGCCTGTCATCACATTCACCATCTGCCCGGCGGCCATGATGCGCAACGCCGGAGCTGCCGCCACAAACTCGGGTCCGAAAACCGTCCCCAGCAGTGGCTCGGCGAAAATCACCGCAAACAGCAGCGGCGGCGCGGTTGTCGCAATCACCACACGATTCGCGCGCCGCTGGCGTTGCCACGCCAGATCAGGCCGCCCGGCACGAAAATCACCGGCGAACATAGGCGCATACCAGGTCTCCGCCGTGGCAATCGCCAGCATCGGCAGGGAGATGATTTGCGCGGCCACGCGATAGATCCCCATGGTGCCCGCGTCTCCATGCGCGGATATGAAAGACAATAATATCCAGTCCGCGCTGATATGCACAAATGTTACAAGCATCAGCGGCACGCCCACCGTCCACAAACGGAAATCCTTGTCGAAGACTGCCGGCCCCCAGCGGCCCATTGTCCGGTCCATTGCGCGCCACACGACGACGGCGGCGACCGCTTGCAGCCCGACGAACAGCAAGACCGCCTGCGCAGAGGTGGCAGTGATACCAAAAGCAAGAAAAACAAGCAGAATCAGTGCGAAGCCATAACTGGCAAAGCCCTCCAGCGCCTGAGCCCGAACAGGGAAGCCAGCCGTCCGCAATCCCCCGAGGCCGACTCGCAACACCGGCACGACGCACACGCCGATCGCTGCCGCCAGCATCGTCGACCGGCTGGCGTCCAGCCTGGTTCCGATGGGAAGCAGCAGAATAACGATGGCGTAAATCAGCGCCAGACCGACAGCGGTTTTTTGCACAAAGCCACGCATGCGCAACAAGGTCCCTCGCGCCTTGTGTTGCAACCCCTCGCGAAGGTCGCCGGCGACGGTGCGAATGGCGATCCGGTCCAGCCCCAGCAGGGCCAGTACCGTCAGAACCGATGCAGTCGTCATGGCGAACGCATAATTGCCCAATACAGCGGCCCCGGCGGTACGGGCGAGCACGGTGGTGGAGACAAAACTGGCGCCGGCCGCGCCAACGTTCAGCAGGAAGGCCGCCATCGCCGGCGAACGCCGTAACCACCGGCGCTGGCTTTGCCGGAGGCGATAGTTGGACCCTTCCATCCCTGACACAAAACCTTCCCTGCTTGACCACGGGCACACGACACCCTGCCACACAGGAATGGCCAGAGCAGCTACTTCTTGTCATTGGCGGCATTATTGATCAAGAGACGGTTATGGCAGATCAGACACTCGCAGAGGCGCAAAACGCGCCGCATTATATTATCGAAGGACAAACCGGTCCGTGGGAGCTGGTGATCGGGCTGGAAGTCCACGCCCAGGTTACATCGGCGTCGAAATTGTTTTCCGGCGCATCCACGCGCTTCGGTGGCGAGCCCAATTCACAGGTGAGCTTCGTCGATGCGGCCATGCCTGGCATGCTGCCCGTGCTGAATGGCGAATGTGTCCGCCAGGCGGTCCGTACCGGCCTCGCCCTTGGAGCGACCATCAACCGCTGGTCCCGCTTCGACCGCAAGAATTATTTTTATGCCGACCTGCCCGCCGGTTATCAGATTTCGCAATTCTTGCATCCGGTTGTCGGTGAAGGGGTTATCGAGATCGAACTGGACGACGGCACCAGGCGGACTGTCGGGATCGAGCGCATTCATCTGGAACAGGATGCCGGCAAGTCCGTGCATGATCTTCACCCTTCCCTGTCGTTCGTCGATCTGAACCGCGCCGGCGTCGCACTGATGGAGATTGTCTCGAAGCCCGACATGCGCTCGCCGGCGGAAGCCGGGGCTTATGTTGCCGCCTTGCGGTCCATCCTTCGCGCCATCGGCAGTTGCGATGGTAATATGCAGGAAGGTTCGATGCGGGCAGATGTGAATGTGTCGGTGCGTCGTGCTGGCGAACCTTTTGGCACCCGCTGTGAAATCAAGAACGTCAACTCCATCCGCTTCATCCAGCAGGCGATCGTTTACGAAGCGAATCGGCAGGTGGAGGTTCTGGAAGCAGGCGGCGCCATTGTGCAGGAAACGCGCCTTTTTGATTCGGAGCGCGGCGAAACGCGTTCGATGCGTTCCAAGGAAGATGCGCACGACTATCGCTATTTCCCCGAGCCCGATTTGCTGCCGCTGGAACTTACCGAAGAGTTCATCGCCGAGTGTAAGGCCTCCCTCCCCGAACTGCCCGCCGCCCGTCGCGCGCGCTATATGAGCGAACTGGGTCTCAGCGCCTATCTGGCTGGCGTTCTGACGGCGGATGTCGATCAGGCTCTGTGGTTCGAGGCGCTGCTGGCGGAATCGGCGATGCGTCAGGGCAAGGCTCCGGCGGATGTCGCGGAAAAGGCTGCCAACTGGCTGACCGGCGACCTGTTCGGCGCGCTTAATCGCCTGGATCTGGAAATCACGGATAGTCCGGTAACGCCGGCCCAGGGCGGCGAATTGCTGGCGCTTCTGGCGGACGGAACCTTAAGCGGCCCGCTGGGCAAGCAGGTCTTTGAGATCATGCTCGAAACACAGGAAAATCCCGGTGACATCGCCGAAAAACATGGCCTGAAGCAGGTTTCCGATACCGGCGCGCTGGAAGTTGCCATTGCCGGCGTTCTGGAAGCGAACGCCGCCAAGGTTGCCGATTATCGCGGCGGCAAGGATAAATTATTTGGCTTCTTCGTCGGCCAGGTCATGAAGGCGAGCGGTGGCAAGGCCAACCCGGCGGTTGTAAACGAATTGCTGAAGAAAGCGCTGGGGTAGGCGGAACGAATTTACTCCGTCCGCCAGTCCCGCCGCGCAATTCCCTGCGCCCACAACAATATGGTCAGATCGCCGACGCGAACCGCCGCGTCGGCGGCGGCGGCGGCCTTGGGTTTGGCGTGATAGGCGATGCCGAGACCGGCTTCTTCCAGCATGGGGATGTCGTTCGCACCGTCGCCCACGGCCAGCGTTGCGCTGTGCGGCAAGGACAGTTGCTCCCGCTCGGCAATCAGCGTTGCGCGCTTGACCGACGAATCGACTATGGGCTTTTCAACCGTGCCGGTCAGCGCACCGTTGGCGACAAGCAGCCGGTTGGCGACCTGATGGTCAAAACCGATGCGCTCGGCAATCGGGCCGGTGAACCGTGTAAAGCCGCCGGAAATCAGCACGGTGCGTGCGCCATGGGCGCGCATCGTCTGCACCAGCGTCCGCGCGCCGGATGTGAGGACGATGCGCTCATCCAGACACCGCGTGATGGCCGTGTCGGCAAGGCCCGCCAGTGCCGCGACCCGGGCATCGAGCGCCGCGCCGAAATCCAGTTCGCCGCGCATCGCGGCTTCGGTGATTGCGGCGATCTCTGGCTTTTTTCCGGCGAAATCAGCCAGTTCATCAATACATTCCTGGCCGATCATCGTCGAATCCATATCCGCGACCAGCAAGCGCTTCACGCGATCCGGTCCGGCTGTTTGCGCAATGCAATCGAATCCGGTGGCGACTGCCTCCACGGCTTCGCGGGCGACAGCGGAAGTGATGCCCCTGAGGATCAGATCGGTTGCATAAGGCGGATCAAATGCGGTTTCAGCGGTGACGATCCCGCCAGCACGGGTTACGGCATCCTGCGCAAGTGCAATATCGTCTGCGGATAATCCGTGGGCAGCGGCAAGGGTAAGGATAACAGGTTCGGACATGAATAAGAATCGGCCTCCGCTGGCTGTCATTGCAGGACCGACCGCCGCCGGCAAGTCGGCATTGGCGCTGGCGCTGGCGGAAAAGCATCGCGGCGCAATCATCAACGCGGATGCCAGCCAGGTTTATGCGGATCTCCATATCCTGTCGGCGCGGCCTTCCTCTCCGGAAGAGGCCGCCGTTCCACACTATATATATGGTGTGATTGATGGCGCACATGCCTGCTCGGTGGCGCAATGGACAGAGCTTGCCCGCGCCGCGATTGCCGATGCGCGGGCAGCGGGCCGACTGCCCATATTGGTAGGTGGCACGGGCATGTATCTGAAGGCGTTGCTCGACGGGCTCGCGCCTGTGCCCCCCATCGACGCCCATATCCGCGCCCGGGTGCGCGGCCTGCCGCCGGTGGAAGTGCGGGCGGAACTGGAACGCGCCGACGCCGCCATGGCGGCGCGCCTGCACCCCAACGACCCCCAGCGCAATGCGCGCGCTCTGGAAGTGTTATGGGCAACGGGCCAGTCCCTGGCGGATTGGCAGGCACGCACAACCGGTGGCCTGGCGGATGAAGTGGAAATCGACGCAACCCTCGTATTGCCCGATCGCGCTGAACTTTATGCGCGGTGCGACGCACGTTTTGATGAAATGCTGGTTGCCGGGGCGCTGGATGAGGCGGCGCGTTTACAAGCGCGCAATCTGTCGCCCGATTTGCCGGTGATGAAGGCGCTGGGCGTGCCGCGCCTGCTGCGCCATTTGCGCGGAGAAATATCGCTGGCGGCCGCAACCGTCGAAGCAAAGCGCGATACCCGCCATTACGCCCGCCGTCAGATGACCTGGTTCGTCAGCGGCGGACAGGCGCGGGGCTGGCTGGCAACGGCCCGACGGGCGACGCCATAACCGCTCCGGAACTCCCCGAATCATCCTGTCCGGAGCAGTTCGCTACCCCCCAGCATGATAGCTCACAAATTAACAAAAGCTAAGTTTTTAATCATTTTTACGACCAGCCGATGCATAAGAGCCATGCGTTTATGTTATTGACTAGTAACGAAAAATTCTGCGTCTTTTCTTGAATTCCAGACTTTAAGTATTAATTAAAATGTAACAGGGGATTTAGGCAGCAGAAAGACGTAGAAATGAGAACGACTTTCCTTTCCGGTGTATTGGCAACCTCTTTCATGTTCGCGCCCGCAGCCTTCGCTACCGGTGACGCGAGCGCCGGACTTCAGGCGATGAAAGAGCGGAATGTCATCACTTTCGCCAACGGGCCACAAGCCGGACAGACGAGCCTGATTGAAAACCTTACGGCGTTGTCGGCGGCTCTGGGCAAGCTGGACACCACGCCCGGCAGCAGCATCAACTATGCCAACCGCAATAATGTGCGGGTTACGGCTGTCGCAGGCACCGATGGTTTTGCCGTGATCAACACCGACGCAGCCAGCTTCTTCAATGCGGCCGGGATGTCGTTCCAGTTCACGCCCGGCACCACCACTGTCATCAATATCAGCGGCGCCGGTGACTTTGACTGGAAGTTCAACACGCTGGGGAACAGCCGGGGTCATAATCCTTATGTGATCTACAACTTCACCGGTGCGACCGATCTTGATCTGCGGACAATGGTACATGGCTCGGTGCTTGCGCCTTATGCCCATGTCACCAATCACAACCGGATTGAAGGTTCGCTGGTAGCCAACCGGTTCACCCCGCGCGGCGCGGCAAACCTCGGCAACTTCACCGGCGACATCGGGTTCAAGACCAGCCCGGTTTTCGATGCGGCGCCGGGCGTGCCAGAGCCGGCAACCTGGGCGATGCTGATCAGCGGTTTCGGCCTGGTTGGTCTCACCATGCGCCGGCGGCGCCGGGGTCTGGTCACCGTCAACGCCTGAAGCAGGCAGTCAACCTGACCGCAACCGCGCAATCACGCGGTTGCGGTCCACCTTGTTTCGGACTTTGGCTAGCTGCAACAACAGCACACAGCAAATCCCTTTTCAGTAATTTTATTACGATGTATGCGCGTATATGGGCATTTAATTCCTGAATTGCCGTTGACACGCGCAATGCGGACGTCTAAGGCACCCATCCTTGCAAGATGGAGTAAATTGAGATGCACGGCCGCGAAATGAGCGGAGCGGAAATAATTATCCAGGCGCTGACCGATCTCGGCGTCGATGTGATCTTTGGCTATCCGGGCGGTGCGGTGCTTCCGCTCTATGATGCACTGTTCCGACAAAATGCCGTGCGCCATATCCTTGTCCGCCACGAACAGGCGGCGGTCCATGCCGCCGAAGGCTATGCACGCTCTACCGGCAAGCCGGGCGTCGTTCTCGTCACTTCTGGCCCCGGGGCTACCAACGCCGTCACCGGAATTACGGACGCACTGATGGATTCCATCCCGGTCGTCATTCTGACCGGCCAGGTCGCCAGCCATCTGATCGGCTCGGACGCGTTTCAGGAAGCCGACACCATCGGCATCACGCGCCACTGCTCCAAGCATAATTATCTGGTGAAAGACACGGCGCAACTGGGCAATGTCGTCCACGAGGCATTTCATATCGCCACATCCGGCCGACCTGGCCCTGTCGTCATCGACATCCCGAAGGATGTTCAGGTGGCGCGCGCTATCTATAACCGGCCGCAGACGACCGGGCATAAAACCTATCGTCCGCGCCTGAAAGGCGATGCGGAAGCCATCGCGGCGGCGGTCGAAATGCTGGCGACGGCGGAACGGCCCCTGCTCTACACAGGTGGCGGCATCATCAACAGCGGGCCGCGCGCAGCAGCGGCACTGCGCGAACTGGCGGCGCTTGCCAATGCGCCGGTGACGTCCACGCTGATGGGCCTTGGCGCGTTTCCCGCGTCCGATCCGCGCTTTCTCGGCATGCTGGGCATGCATGGCACGTTCGAAGCCAATTGGGCGACGAACCAGTGCGACGTGCTACTGTGCCTTGGCGCGCGTTTCGATGACCGGGTGACAGGACGGCTCGATGGCTTTTCGCCGGGCAGCCGCAAGATCCATGTCGATATCGACCGTTCCAGCTTCAACAAGACCGTGCGGGTCGATCTCGCCATCGAGGGCGACGTCGGCCATGTGATCGAGGATATGGTGGCGCTGTGGAAGAGTCAGGGCCGAAAACCTGCGACTTCCGATGAATGGTGGTCGCGCATCGCCGGCTGGCGCGCGCGCAACAGCCTCGCGTTCGAGCAAAAGGGCGAGCCGATCGAGCCGCAGCACGCCATTCGCAGGCTGTGGGAAGCGACGCACAGGCAAAGCCCGATCATCACCACCGAAGTCGGCCAGCATCAGATGTGGGCGGCGCAGCATTTCACCTTCGAAAAGCCGAACAAATGGCTGACTTCGGGCGGGCTCGGCACCATGGGCTATGGCTTGCCCGCGGCGATTGGGGCGCAACTCGGCAATCCCGATGCGCTGGTGATTGATATTGCCGGTGAAGCATCGATCCAGATGAATATTCAGGAACTGGGTACGGCCACGCAATATCGCCTGCCGGTCAAGATCTTCATCCTCAACAATGAGTATATGGGGATGGTGCGCCAGTGGCAGGACTTGACCTATGAGGGGCGCTATTCGGAGAGTTATTCCGATGCGCTCCCGGATTTCGTGCGCCTGGCCGAAGCCTATGGGTGGAAAGGGATTTTGATTGAAAAAGCGTCTGAACTCGACGCCGGAATTGCCGCAATGCTCGCGCATGACGGACCGGTGATGGTCGATTGCCGCGTGGTCAAACATGCCAACTGTTTCCCGATGATCCCGTCGGGGGCGACGCATACCGAAATGTTGCTGGCCGCCGATCAGGTTGAAGGCAAGTTCGACGCCAGTGCGGAAGCGCTCGTCTGATGGGGCTGTTTCCTGAGGAGCCATCCGAACGGCACACGCTGTCTGTCCTCGTCGATAATGAAGCCGGCGTGCTGGGTCGCATTGTCGGGCTGTTTTCGGCGCGCGGCTATAATATCGAGAGCCTGACGGTCGCGGACGTTTCGGCCGACGAAGCGGTTTCGCGCATCACCATCGTCACCTCCGGCCCGCGCCGGGTGATCGACCAGATCACGGCCCAGCTCGATCGGCTGGTGCCGGTGCACAAGGTGATCGACCTGACGGAGCTTGGCCCGCATGTGGAACGCGAACTGGCGCTGGTGAAAGTGGCGGGCGTCGGCGAAAAGCGCGTGGAAGCGCTGCGCCTTGCTGATATTTTCCGTGCGCGGCCCGTAGACACCTCTACCGCCAGCTTCATTTTCGAAGTATCGGGCTCGTCCGGCAAGGTCGATCAGTTCATCGAGCTGATGCGCGAGGTCGGGCTGGTCGAGGTGGCGCGTGGCGGCGTAGTCGCGCTAAGCCGCGGGGCTGAGCCGGCCTGATCCATTCATTTTTACAAACAGCTTTTTCGCAAACCAAGGGAAAGAAACAGTAATGCGGGTCTATTATGATGCCGACGCCGATCTGGCGCTGGTAAAGGGCAAGAAAATCGCCATCGTCGGCTATGGCAGCCAAGGCCATGCCCATGCGCAGAATCTGAAGGATTCGGGCGTTGCGGAAGTGGCCGTTGCGCTGCGCGCTGGTTCCGCCACGGCAGCAAAAGCCGAAGCCGCCGGTTTCAAGGTGCTGACCAACGCCGAAGCGGCGAAATGGGCCGACATTGTGATGATCCTCGCGCCCGACGAACATCAGGCGGCGATCTACAACGACGATCTGAAAGACAATCTGAAGCCCGGCGCGGCGCTGGCTTTCGCACATGGCCTGAACGTGCACTTCGGCCTGATCGAACCGCGTGCCGACATCGACGTGTTCATGATTGCGCCCAAAGGCCCCGGCCACACCGTACGTTCGGAATATCAGCGCGGTGGCGGCGTTCCCTGCCTGATCGCCATCGCCCAGGATGCCAGTGGCAATGCGCACGACATCGCCCTCTCCTACGCGTCGGCCATCGGCGGCGGACGTTCGGGCGTCATTGAAACCACCTTCCGCGAAGAATGCGAAACAGACCTGTTCGGCGAACAGGCCGTGCTGTGCGGTGGCCTTACCCATCTGATCATGGCGGGTTTCGAAACGCTGACCGAAGCCGGCTATGCGCCGGAAATGGCCTATTTCGAGTGCCTGCACGAAGTGAAGCTGATCGTCGACCTGATGTATGAAGGCGGCATCGCCAACATGCGCTATTCGATCTCCAACACCGCTGAATATGGCGACATCACCACCGGCCCGCGCATCATCACCGATGAAACGAAGGCCGAGATGAAGCGTGTGCTGGCAGATATCCAGCAAGGTCGTTTCGTGAAGAATTTCGTGCTCGACAACCGAGCCGGCCAGCCGGAACTGAAGGCCAGCCGCAAGCTGGCGGCGGCTCACGAAATCGAACAGGTTGGTGCGAATCTGCGTGCGATGATGCCGTGGATCGGCAAGAACAAGCTGGTGGACAAATCCAGGAACTAGAACAGCCGATAAACCGGTTTATGTGGGCGATCAGGCGAAAAACCGCCTGATCGCCCTTTTTATGACGACCCGGCCGCCCGAGCTGCATTCGCATATGATTTTCATGCGCATAAGCTTTGAGCCATTGTTTTGTTCCCCCCGGCAGACATTCGGTACTGGCAAATCCGCCAGTACCTTTTACAATGAAACGCTGCCATCTGGCAGGATAACAAGGAGTTAGATAGCTCTCATCCAAAAGTCCTGAATAAACAACGGACTAGCGGGTGGGATTAAACTGATTCCGAAACTCACCATCAGGGAGCTGACCATGTCTCAACGAACCCAAATCATCCGCACCATGTTGATGAGCACAGCCGCATTCAGCTTTGCGCTGGCCACGCCTGCGACCGCACAGGATTCCACGGCCCAACCCGTAGAATCCGGAGGCATCGCAGACATTGTGGTAACCGCCCAGAAGAGCGCGGAAAATCTGCAAAGCGTACCGATTTCCGTAACGGCGGTGACCGGCGCCGCCATTGCCGACGCCCAGATCAATAACATCCAGGGACTCGCTAACTCGGTTCCCAACGTTCAGATTAACAGCTTCGCCAATTCGCCAGACTCGGCAGTGTTCACAATTCGCGGTGTGGGCGTTAACGACGCCGACCCCTATGTCGGCACAACCGTATCCGTCGTTGTAGATGGCGTGGTGGTAGGCGTGAATACGGCGGCGTTCCTGTCGCTTTTCGATATCGAACGTGTCGAAATCCTGCGCGGGCCGCAAGGAACGCTGTTCGGCGCGAATACCACTGGCGGCGTCGTCAACGTCATCACCAAGCAACCCACGGGGGAATTCGGCGGTGAAGCGCAAGTCCTCTATGGCAATTACAACCGGCTCGATCTTAATGCCGCGCTGAACTTTCCCATCACCGATAATCTTTCCGGCAAGATCAGCGTACTGCATACCGGAATGGACGGGTTCTTCCGCAATTATCTCGATGGCCGGCGCCTCGGCAAACGCGACATGACCTCGCTGCGCGTCTACCTGAAATACGACATCGGCAATTATGATGCGACGCTGATCGGTGAATATAACCGCAGCCGCAACGGCTCCCAGACCAGCGTTTCCATCGCCGGACCGGATGATCTTTTCTACACACCGGGCGAGACGGATCAGGGCATCAACTACCGGCGAGGCCTCAGCCCCGATTCGCCCGACAGGAATGACCGCGACAGCTACAGCCTAACTCTTACGCAAAATCTGGAAGCAGGCCCCGGCGACCTCGTGTCGATCAGCAATTATCGTGAATATGACAATGATCTGTTCAGCGATGACGACGGCACAACGCGCGTATTACTGCAGACGTCCCGGCGTACAAAACAGCACCAATTCTCGCAGGAATTGCGCTACCATGTCGATCTGACCGACCGCATCCGCATGATCGCCGGCGGCTTCTATCTGAATCAGGAATATGATCTCGTACAGGAAGGCAAGCTGGACGGTTTCGTGCGGGGTCTTGGACAGCCACAGACGCAGGCGCAGAAAAACTGGTCGCTCTCCGGCTTCGCGCAGTTTTATGCTGACCTGACAGACCTGCTTCGCCTTCAGGCAGGTATCCGCTACAGCTACGAGAAGACAAAAGCCGTCTCGACTACGGCCAACACCTTCACGCCCATTCCAGGCGGCCTGTCGAGCTTCGACGATCCTCTCATTCCGGGCTCTCTGATCGTAGCTCGGGGCGAGGAATCCTGGAAGAACGTCGGCTATAAGGTGGGTCTGGATTATCAGATTGACCCGAGTGTCCTGCTTTATGGCTATTATGCGCGCGGCTTCAAATCAGGCGGGTTTACCGGCCGTATCGCCCGGGCAGAAGATATCGGTCCGTTCGATCCTGAAAAACTCGATACTTTCGAGATTGGCGCCAAAGCCGACCTTCTGGATAACCGCCTCCGCGTAAACGCGTCGCTCTTTTACAATATCTATAAAAACATGCAGGTCGTGCAAAACCTGACCTTCGACACGGGCGCGAACAGTGCGTCTATTCGTAACGCTGGCCGTGCCAAGACCAAAGGTGGCGAACTCGAACTGACGGCGCTGCCGTTCGACGGCTTCACCCTGAACGGTGCTGTGGCATATCTGGACGCCACCTATTCACGTTATGATACGGTGGCGATCGATCCGGATACGGGTGAGATCGTACCGGTGAGCTTTGCCGGTAACCGCCTGATGAACTCGCCAAAGTGGAACGCCACGGCGGGCTTCAACTGGAAGCTCCCGGTTGGTCCGGGCAGACTTACGACGACTGGTCAATACAGCTATACCAGCAGCAAATATACTAACTTCACCACACTGCCGACTGAGAAGGTGGACAACATAAATCTCGTTAATGGTTCCATATCCTGGTCTCCAGACGATGAAACCTGGTCCCTGGGTGTTTACGGACACAATATCTTTAACGAAAAATATTATGGCCAGAAGGTGACCCTCACCGGAATTACTACGCTGGCTTCATTCGGCAACCCACGTGAAGTTGGCATCGACTTCAAATATCGCTGGTAAATATTTCCCTCCCTCAGGAAACTACTGGAGACTGCAATATGATCGATATACCTCTTGAAGACCGTATCGCCCTTCAGGATCTGATGACGGCCTACTGCTATGCCGTCGACAAACTAGAAAATATCGACGTATTGCTGTCTCTGTTCACTGACGACGCCGTGCTGGATTTCACCGCCATCGGCCTGCCGCTGATGAACGGCAAAGGCGATATCCGCCGCTTTTTTGAAGGCGTGTTCGCTGACATGAGCCATCATGCGCACTACATCACAAACTTCCGGCCCATCCGCTCGGATGCCGAAGGCGGAGCGATGACGGCCTATGTCATCGGACTTGGCCGATCGAAGGATGGCAATGAAGTCGAAGTGAATGTACAATACACCTTTGATGCGGTGCGTACGGCGGATGGGTGGAAAGTTCGCCGCTATTCGATGTTCTCGATGATGCCGCTGCCTGGTTCGCTGGCGGAAATTCACGGCGACCGTTAAGGAGTAACAAGCATGGCTGCTACACAGGAAACCTATCCCGTTTCACCATTGGCGGAAACGCCGCGCGTTCGCGGAGACAAGATCACCGGCGACCGCTACTGGTCCAAAGAATTCGCCGCGCGCGAATGGGAACATATGTGGAAACGCATCTGGCATGTCGGTGGGCGCGTATCCCAATTGGAAGAGCCGGGTGATTTCATCACCCACAATTTTGGCCATGAATCGATTATCATGGTTAAACAGCAAGATGGCGGCATCCGCGCATTCTTCAACGTCTGTCAGCACCGGGGCAACCAGCTTGTTTCGGGTGCGGAAGGTGGCGTTTCGGACCATTTCACCTGCGCCTATCATGGCTGGAAATGGCGCATTGATGGCCAGCTCGATCAAGTTCAGGATCCGGAGGATTTCCCCCAGGGCAATCCGTGCGGGAAACTGCGTCTGAAAGAAGTCTCCTGCGATACATGGGGAGGCTTCATCTTCTGGTCATTTGATCCGAACGCCGTACCCCTGATGGAATATCTGCATCCCATCCCGCAGCTGCTCGCCAATCGCGATCTGGCCAATCACAAGCGGGTCGTGTGGCGGACGGTGCGGGTGAACACCAACTGGAAGTTCGCATCGGACAATTTCAACGAAGCCTATCACATCCCGGCTGTACACCCGCAATTCATGCCGATGATCGATGATCATTATTCGACAACGGTTTTTGAAATGTACCCTGCGGGCCACAACCGCATGATCGAAAAGCTGCAACCTTCCAGCCGCTGGCCGGATGCGCAGCAGATGAAGCCGCTCTGGGCGGAAGTGCTGAAAGCCTGGGACATTGACCCGCAAAGCTTTGACGGTCGTGCCCAGGAAGCACGTGTGGCGCTGCAACAGGCACGCCGCAAGCTCGGTCCGTCGCGTGGCTATGACTATTTCACGCGGTTCACGGATGATGAACTGACCGACCAGTTCCACCACACCTGCTTCCCGAACCTGACGCTGACCGGTACTCCGGAAGGCCTGCATGTCTTCCGCACCGAGCCGGACCCGGAGGATCCCAACTGGTCCACTTTCGATTACTGGTACCTGGTCCCCGAAGTGAAAGGGGCCACGGAAGTCGCAACCCTCTATGGCATGCGCCCGTATGAGGAAGCAGAGTATGAAACCGGCAGCTTTGGCGAATATCAGACCGAAATCGCACAAGGCGATTTTCTGACCCAGGATTTAAGCCTGGCGGAATCCCAACAGCGGGGATTGCGTTCGATGGCGTTCGAGGACGCCTATCTCGCCGCCCAGGAAACCCGGGTTCGCCGGTTCCACGAAGTCATCAACGACTATCTGGAAGGCCGGCGCTGAGCGACTGCATAAGCTCCATCCCGTTTGCAAGGAACGGGATGGAGTACTGTTCCCTGCCTCCGAAGAATGCCGCCACATCGCGGGAACCACCATCACCCTCGACAATGGAATGGCGAGACGGTGTAACGGCGCTATGCGGGTGACGACGCGCCGTCACCCGCACCTGTCCGCTCATCCAGCCGTTGCGGCCTGCAACGCCTGATCGAGATCGGCAAGAATATCGTCGATATGCTCCAGGCCAATCGACAGCCGCACATATCCGGGCGACACACCGGCGGCGATCTGCGTTTCCGGCGACAATTGTGAGTGTGTTGTCGATGCGGGGTGGATTGCAAGGCTGCGGGCGTCGCCAATATTCGCCACATGGTATAATAATTTCAGCGAGTTGATAAACTTCTTGCCTGCGTCATGGCCACCGGCCAACTCAAACCCGAGCAGGCTGCCGAGCCCGCCGGTCAAGTAACGGTTGGCGCGCTCTCGCTCGCTCCCCTTTTGGGCTGCCGGGTGAATCACTTTTGTCACCGCGGGTTGCGCGGACAACCATTCCACGACCTTCAGCGCGTTTTCGCAATGGCGCTGCATCCGCAATGCCAGCGTCTCCACACCTTGCAATAATTGAAAGGCGTTGAATGGTGACAGCGCGGCACCCAGATCACGCAGCAAAACCGTGCGGGCCCGCAAGATATAGGCGATGGGGCCAAGCGGTTTCGCGGCTTCCGCCCAGATAGCGCCATGATAACTTGGATCCGGCGTATTCAATTGCGGCTGACGCTCCGGATATGCGCCCCAATCGAAATTGCCGCCGTCCACGATAATACCGCCGATGGACGTACCATGGCCGCCGAGAAATTTCGTCGCCGAATAGACAATAATCGCCGCGCCATGATCGAACGGGCGCGCAATCAGCGGGGCCGCCGTATTATCGACGATCAGCGGGATGCCCTTCTCGCGCCCGATGGCGGCAATTTCCGCCATCGGGCAGACGATCAGCTTCGGATTGGGCAGGGTTTCGACATAAAAGGCGCGGGTTTTGTCGTCGATGGCGCGTGCGAATGCCTGAGGGTCCGCGGGGTCGACGAATCGCGTCTCGATCCCCATGTCGCGCAAGGTATTGGCGAACAGGTTGTGGGTGCCGCCATAGAGATCTGTACCGCTGACGATGTTGTCACCCGCCCGCGCCAGATTTTGCACCGCATAGGCCGAAGCCGCCTGCCCCGAGGCCAGCGCCAGCGCCGCGGCACCACCGTCCAGCGCAGTGATGCGTTGCTCAAGAATATCGGTCGTCGGATTGCCGATACGAGTATAAAGGTGACCCAACTCACGCAGCGCGAACAGATCGGCTGCATGTTCGGTATCCCGAAACTGGTAGGAAGTAGTCTGATAGATGGGCGGCGCGACGGCGCCGGTGGCTGGATCGGCACGCCAGCCGGCGTGAAGGGCCAAAGTTTCGGGCCGGTAGCTGCCAGTGGTCATGCGCTGTTCCTCCTTGTTGGTGCACCCTGTCGGGATAGCCGCGTTCACAGCCCGATACCAGCATGGCGTTTTTGTGAAATGCCGCCTAGATCAGGTGCAATATGGCCGCCCTCACCCGCTATCTCGCCAATGCGCTCGACCGTATCGATGCCCGCCATGAACGGCGACGATTGGTCGCAACAGGAAATGCCGGGCCGCGATGCCTGCGACGTGGTGGTGAGCAGTTGCTGGACTTTTCCAGCAATGATTATCTTGGTCTCGCCAGTCATCCCTTGCTTGCCGAACGCAGCGCTGAATGGGCGCGGCAACTGGGCAGCGGCGGCGGCGCATCACGGCTGGTGACCGGCACGTCCGATGCCCATCTGGCCCTCGAAGCCCGTATCGCCGAGTTCAAGGGCACGGAAGCCGCACTATTGTTTCCCTCCGGCTGGCATCTGAATGCCGCAGTGCTGTCTGCCTTGCTGAAGGCAGCGCCGGAGACGCTGCTGTTCACCGACCGGCTGATCCACGCCAGCCTTCATGCGGGCGCGGCTGGTCATCGGCAAATACGCTTCCGCCATAATGATCTTGCGCATCTGGAAACATTGCTGGCCGAACGCGCCGGGGAAACAGGACCGCGTCTGATCGTTACAGAAAGCGTGTTCAGCATGGATGGTGATCGCGTCGACCTTGCACGCCTGGCCGCCCTCGCCTGCGCCCATGATGCGTTTCTGTATGTGGACGAGGCCCATGCCACGGGCGTGCTGGGCCCTGGCGGACGGGGGTTATCGGCGGCGCATCCGGGGTCTGTCGATCTGGCGATGGGCACCTTCAGCAAGGCGATGGGCAGTTTCGGCGCTTATGTCGCCGGTTCGACCCTGTTGATCGATTATCTGATAAATGCCTGCGGTGGCTTTATTTTTTCAACCGCTCCACCGCCTTCGATGCTCGGTGCGATCGACGCAGCACTCGATCTTGTTCCAGGAATGGAGGCTGAACGCCAACGTCTGGCTGGCCATGGGGAACATTTGCGTGCCCGTTTGCAGGCGGCCGGTATCGGCACCGGCGATAGCAGCACGCAGATCATTCCGGCGATCATCGGCGCGGCGGACGCGACGCTGGAACTCGCCACCAGGCTCGCCGATGCCGGATTTCTGGCCGCCGCCATTCGCCCGCCGACCGTGCCGCCTGGCACGAGCCGGCTGCGCCTGGCGGTGCGCGCCACCCATAACAGCTCGGATATCGATCGGCTGGCGGATGCGATCATCGCCGGATTGCGCGGATGAGCCGGCCACGGTTATTGCTGCTGCACGGCTGGGGGTTCGACGCCAGCCTGTGGGATGATGTCTGTGCGGCCTTGCCGGAGTTTGCCGCTATTCGCGCGGATCGCGGCTATTTCGGAAATACTGTCCCGTGCAGTGACAATCCGACACTGGCGATTGGCCACTCGCTGGGCGCGTTGTTGCTCGCCACTGAACTGCCGCTGCATATTCCGCTCATCGCAATCAATGGCTTCGACCGCTTTACCGGACCGGACTCCATCCCACCACGTGTCCTCGCGCGCATGCAGCGCCGGTTCCTCGAATCGCCGGAAACTGTGCTGACGGAGTTTCGCGCCCGTTGCGGCGGGGATGTGCCGACGCCCGCTTTCCACCGGGAGATACTCGCCACCGATCTGCTACTGCTCGGCAGTCTCGATGCCCGTTCGACCATCCATGGCCGTTCGCTGATGGTGCTGCATGGCGCGCACGATCCAATTCTGCCACCGGTGATGCGGAACTCCGTGTTTGCGGGAAGCCCGCGCGCCACGCATCCGGACGCCGGTCATTTACTGCCGCGCACCCATCCCGCCTGGTGTGCCGAACAGATTCGCACGCTATACCGCCTCCTATGTCCATAGTACGCGCTTTCGATCGCGCCAGCCGTTACGATCAATTTGCTCATATCCAGCGCAAGGTTGCCGAAGGACTGGCTCATCGCATCACTGCCCTGCCACTCGTTTCCGCCCCGCGTGTGCTGGAAATCGGTTGCGGCACCGGCTTTCTGGGCGAAGCGTTGGCAGAGCGGCTGGATAATGCCCTCTGGCTGATGACTGACCTGTCACCGGCGATGGTCAGCCGCGCCCGCGCGCGTTTTCGGGGCCGCGCCAATATTGAATATGCCGTGATGGATGGCAGCGCCCCGAATGTCAGCGGCCCCTTCGATCTGATTTGCTCCAGCCTGGCCATGCAATGGTTCGCCGATCTTCCCGCTGCCATCTCCAGGTTGCGCGCCCTGCTCACCCCGGGGGGCTGGCTGGCTTTCACGACACTTGCCGCAGGCAGCTTCGCCGAATGGCGCGCGGCGCATGGGCCGCTTTCCGCTGGAACGCCGGATTATCCGGATGCCACGACGCTTGCCGCAATGGGCGTGGATGTCAGCATCGAGACTCATATCGAACAGCACCCTGACGGCGCCGATTTCCTGTCGGCGCTCAAAGCCATAGGAGCCGGCACCCCGCGCCCCGGCCATCGTCCGCTGACTCCGGCGCAGTTGCGCACGGTAATGCGGCGGTTCGATTCCTGTGGGGCGGTGGGCAGCTATGTCGTGGCCACCTGCATCGCCGGGCCGCACCGATGAACCATATTATTGTTACCGGCACGGGAACAAATGTCGGAAAAACCGTCTTTGCCGCCGGTCTCACCGTCACCCTCAATGCGACTTACTGGAAACCCGTGCAGTCCGGCCTCGCCGACGGGACGGACAGCGACCGGGTTCGCGAACTGGGCGTTCGCCGCGCCTTACCCGAAGCGTATCGGCTGAATGCGCCATTGTCTCCGCATCGCGCCGCCGAACTGGATGGCGTCGCCATTGATCCGGCGCGACTGGTGCTCCCGGATGTGTCCGGCCCGCTGATCATCGAGGGAGCGGGCGGCGTACTGGTGCCCGTAACCCGAAAGCTGTTATTCGCCGACCTGTTCGCCCGCTGGCAGGCTCCGGTTGTACTGGTCGCCGGGACCGGGCTGGGCGTCATCAACCATGCGCTGCTTTCCATCGAGGCGTTGCGCGCCCGCTCTGTTCCGATCCTTGGGGTCGCCTTCATCGGGACGGCGCACGCGGATGACGAAGAGGTAATTGCAGAAGTGGGGAATATACGTAATCTTGGTCGTCTGCCCCGGCTGAACCCACTCAATGCCGAAAGCCTGGCCAGCGCGTTCGCCCGCCATTTCAATCCGGAGGATTTCCGCTGATGCCGTCGCCCGTCTGGCACCCCTTCACCCAGCATGGTCTCGGCGAGCCGATCCCCAACATCCTGCGTGCCAAAGGCGCCGCGCTCTATTCGGACGATGGCCGCCGCATCATCGACGCCATTTCATCCTGGTGGGTCAATACGCATGGTCATCGCCATCCGCGCATCATGACCGCCATCCGCAAGCAGGCGAAAAAGCTCGATCAGATTATCTTCGCCGGCCTCACCCACGAGCCTGCCGAACAACTGGCACGCGGGCTGGTGGAACTGACCGGCGGGCATCTGCCCTATGTATTCTATTCCGATTCCGGTTCCACTTCGGTGGAAGTCGCACTGAAAATGGCTCTCGGCTATTGGCTGCATCGGGGCGAACCGCGTCATCGCATCGTGGCGCTGGAACATGGCTATCATGGCGATACCATCGGCACCATGTCGGTAGGCGCGCGCGGCGTATATAACCGCGCCTATACGCCGCTGCTGTTCGATGTCGAAACCATCCCCTTCCCTGGTGATGACGGCCAGAACAGCCTGAACGCCCTGGAAGCTGCCTGCAAGCAAAAACCGGCGGCGTTCATCGTAGAGCCGCTGGTTCTGGGCGCCGGTGGAATGCGGTTCTACGACGCCGCGACACTGGCCGCCATGCGCGCCATTTGTGCCGCGCATGGCGTGCTGTTCATTGCTGACGAAGTGATGACCGGCTGGGGCCGCACCGGCACGCTATTTGCGTGCGAACAGGCGCATATATGGCCTGATATATTGTGCCTTTCCAAGGGCTTGACCGGAGGCGCCGTACCGCTTGCCGCAACCCTCGCAACGGCGGCCATTTATGATGCGCACTATTCCACCGACCGGGCGCAAATGTTTTTCCATTCGTCGAGCTACACGGCTAATCCGCTGGCCTGCGCGGCGGCGCTGGCGAATCTGGAAATCTGGCGGGAAGAGCCTGTCAGGGAAAATATCGCAGCATTGATGTCGCGGCAAAGACAACGCCTCGGCAGCCTGGAAAATGTCCGTAACAAGCGTCAGTGCGGCACGATCACGGCATGTGAAATTGGCACGGATAACCCGGATTACCTTTCGAGCCTCGGGCCACAATTGCTGGAATTTTTCATGGAGCGCGACCTGCTACTGCGCCCCATGGGTAACAACATTTATGTGATGCCGCCTTATTGTATCGATGAGCCGGATCTCGACCGGATTTATGCAGCGATCGCGGAAGCCGCGGAGCGTTTCAGCGGCTAGCCTGGCTGGCGGCGGCGGCCTCCCGCCGGGCGGCGGCGGCGCGTAATACCTCATATGCCGCCTGGGCCGCGTGGAAACGGCTGGCAGCTTTTTGATCGTTCGGGTTGAGGTCGGGATGGTTTTCCTTGGCCATGCGCCGGTGCGCCGCCTTTACCTGTTCGACATCGGCATCCACATCGAGATCGAACAGGCGAAGTGCGTCCAGTTCCGCGCGTGAACGGGTGCCGTCGCCCTCGCCCCATGACCAATGTTTGGCTCTTTCCCAGGAACCGGCATCGCGGGCTTCCTGCTGCTGCTGCGCCGCGGCATCTTCCGCGGAAAGGGCATCGAAATAGTTCCAGCCACGGTTATATTCCGCCGCATGGGCTTCGCAAAAATACCAGCGATCCGGCCGGTTGGGAGCCTTGGGAGCCGGGCAGTTGCCCGGCCTGTCGCACCCTTCGCGGTCACACAGGCGCACCGCTTCGGGTGCGCGCCCACGGTTGTCATAGGTGCGCCAGCGGGGAAAACCCCAGTCGTTCGATCTCCGCTGGCGCGTCATAGTGTCAATCAGGCGGCCTTTGGTGCGGCAGCCCGCACACCGGCCTCGACATGATTTTCGAACTGTTCGAAATTCTTGACGAACATGCCGACAAGCTTCGTCGCAGCAGTGTCATATTCTTCCGGGTTCGCCCAGGTGCTGCGCGGGTCGAGGATTTTCGAGTCTACGCCCGGCACCGCCACCGGCACTTCAAATCCGAAGAACGGATCGCGACGGAATTCGACATTGTTGAGGCTGCCATCAAGGGCAGCGTTGAGCAACGCCCGCGTCGCCTTGATCGGCATACGGTTGCCTACGCCATATTTTCCACCCGTCCAGCCGGTGTTGACCAGCCAGCAGGTAACATGCCCCCTGGCGATCCGCTCTTTCAGCAAATTGCCGTAGATCGATGGATGGCGCGGCATGAATGGCGCACCAAAGCAGGTGGAGAAGGTGGCGTCCGGCTCTGTCACGCCGATTTCGGTACCCGCAACCCGCGCCGTATAGCCCGACAGGAAGTGGTACATCGCCTGATCCGGGGTCAGCCGGGAAATGGGAGGCAGAATGCCAAAAGCATCTGCCGTCAACATGATGAGGTTTTTCGGCACCGGCCCGAGATTGTCTTTCGACGCATTCGGGATGAAGTGGATCGGATAGGAACCCCGGCTGTTCTCGGCGAGGCTGTTGTCGTCCAGATCGATTTCGCGCGTCGCGGGGTCGATCACGACATTTTCCAGGATCGTGCCAAAACGCTTCGTCGTCGCGTAGATTTCAGGCTCGGCGCTTTCCGAGAGACGAATCACCTTGGCGTAGCAACCGCCTTCGAAGTTGAACACGGCAGTGTCGGACCAGCCATGCTCGTCGTCACCGATCAGCGTGCGGCTGGCGTCGGCAGACAGCGTGGTCTTGCCGGTGCCGGACAGGCCGAAGAAAACGGCAGTGTCGCCCTCGGGGCCGATATTGGCCGAACAGTGCATCGGCATCACGCCCTTGGTGGGCAGAATATAGTTCAGGATACCGAACACCGACTTCTTCATTTCGCCGGCATAACGGGTGCCACCGATCAGAACGAGCTTCTCGGTGAAGTTGACCGCGACCACCGTTTCCGAACGGGTGCCATGACGGGCCGGATCGGCGCGGAAAGTCGGCAGATCGATGATGGTGTATTCGGTGGAGAAGCCCTGCAGTTCTTCCGCCGTCGGGCGGACCAGCAAGGTGCGGACGAACAGCGAATGCCATGCCAGTTCGGTGATGACGCGGACATTGACGCGATATTCTGGCTGCGAGCCGCCGAACAGATCCTGGAGGAAAATTTCATCCTTTTCTGCCAGGAGCTTCAGGAAATCTTCCTTCAGCGCGGCGAAATGTGCCGGGTCCATCGGCTTGTTGCCATTATTCCACCAGATGGTGGATTCGGTTTCCGCATCCTTTACGGTGAATTTGTCCTGCGCGGAACGACCCGTGTGGCTACCCGTCTTCACAACGAAAGCACCGTCCTTCGACAGCAGGCCTTCTTCGCGGCGGACTGCCTCTTCGATCAGCGGCGCCACGCCCAAATTGTGGTGAACCCGGGCCGAAGTCCTGATATTGTGGCCTGGAAATTCGTCGTTGCTACGAGCCGTCACGGTCGTCCCCTTCATAAACACACCAGCAGAGCCGTGAACGACTCCGCGCACCTGATTAGGCAAATCCGCCTAGCGATGCACTCCGGTTCGGTGCAATAGTGTAAATAGGTGCTATCAGTCAAAAGTGCGACTGGCAGGCATAAGGATACGACATGACGCATACAGGAGCCGAAATCTGACCGCCACAATCGCGCTGGTCGATGATGACCGGAATATTCTGACTTCCGTGAGCCTGGCGCTGCAAGCTGAGGGCTTCGCCACGCGCGTCTATGCCGATGGCGCTACCGGCCTGAAAGGACTGGTGGAAAATCCGCCTGACCTCGCCCTGATCGACATCAAGATGCCGCGCATGGACGGCATGGAGATGCTGCGGCGCTTGCGCGAAAAATCCGATTTGCCGGTGATTTTCCTGACCTCGAAAGATACCGAGATCGACGAGGCGCTGGGTCTCGCAATGGGTGCTGACGATTATATCGGCAAGCCATTTTCGCAGCGGCTGCTGATCGAACGCATTCGCGCCGTATTGCGGCGAACAGCGCAACGGAACGCGGACGGTGCGGATACGGAACAGCCCGCTCCCGAACCGGTGGCGCGCGGCCGGCTGGTGATGGACCCGGCACGCCATCGCATCACCTGGAATGGCAAGGATGTCGCGCTGACGGTGACGGAATTCCTGATTCTCGACGCACTGGCGCAACGCCCCGGTTTTGTGAAATCGCGCGACCAGCTGATGGATGTCGCCTATGCGCACGACTCCTATGTGGATGATCGGACGATCGACAGTCACATCAAGCGACTGCGCAAGAAATTCCGCGAGGTGGACCCGGATTTCCACGCCATCGAGACGTTATATGGCGTGGGCTACCGCTTCGATGCCGAGGACTGACATTCCCGCATCATGAAAACCGCTCCCGCCCGCTCGTCCGGCCTGCCTTCCCTGCGCATGCGGACGCTACGCTTCACGGCGTGGCGATCGATCGTTACGCGCATATTGTTCGTGAATGTGCTGGCGTTGATGGTTTTCGCTGGCGGGCTGTTTTATCTGGAAAATTTCCGCGCCCGCCTGCTGGAAACCCGCGAGATCGAGCTGTTGCGGCAGGGTGAAATCATCGCCACTTTCCTCAACCGGTTGCCGCCAGCCGAAGGCGTGGACGCCGTCCGCGAATTTTCGACATCCCGCGGGACACGCGTTCGGCTTTATGACGCCGAGGGTACGCGTATCGCCGACAATTGGGCCAATCCGGCTGTCAGCCGCTTTCAGCTCGAAGACCCGACCACCGCCGGTTTTCGCCGGCAAAGTGCTATCGCCATCGACCGGCTGGTGGACCTGATCACCGGAAAGAGCGACCTGCCTCCCCTTGTGCGGCCCCAAACGGATAATCGTGCCGCGTGGCCGGAAGCGGATGCCGCAGCGCGCACCGGCGAACCGCAGACATTTGGTCGCCAGACGAAGGATCGGCTGGTTGTGCTGCATGCCGCCATACCACTGGAGCGGAACCGTCCTAACGGCAACTATCCGGTAGTTATGCTGGAAGTTGATACGCCCGACGTGATCGACCTGGTCCGTCGGGAGCGCGGCACATCCTTTCTGGTGTTTCTCGGCGCGCTGGCGTTCAGTCTTGTCCTCAGTCTGTATCTGGCGCGCATTATCGTTGCCCCGTTGCGGCAACTCGCACGTGCGGCGCACCGCGTACGGCTGGGTCGCGCGCGCGAGGTGGTGATCCCGCGCCTGCCGAATCGCCGTGACGAAATTGGCGGCCTCGCGCGCGCGCTGGGCGACATGACCACAACCTTGCGCCAGCGCATCGACGCGACCGAGGCCTTCGCCGCCGATGTCGCCCATGAGCTGAAAAACCCGCTGGCCAGCCTGCGCAGCGCCGTCGAAACCCTGGGCCGGGTGCGCGACGAAGCGACGCACCGCAAATTACTGGCGCTGATCGACGATGATGTACGGCGGATCGACCGGCTGATCTCGGATATTTCAGCAGCCTCCCGCCTGGAGGCAGAATTATCCCGCACACGTTTGCAGGCGGTGGATGTCGGCGCTCTTGTCGCCAGCATCGCCAGCGCCATGACGGCGGCGCAGCGGCTGCCGGAAGAGATGAAACTGACCGTCGATGTACCCCGGCACCCGGCCATCGTCGCCGCCGACCCGGACCGGCTGGCGCAAGTAGTGAATAATCTGCTCGACAATGCGTTGAGCTTTTCCCCACCCGGCGGAACCGTGTCCCTGACCGTGACCCGGCGCGGCGGCAGCGTCGACCTGACCGTGGAGGATGAGGGTCCGGGCGTGCCGCCGGAAGCGCGCCTGTCGGTGTTCGAGCGTTTTTACTCCGAACGCCCCTCGGCAGAGGATTATGGCCGCCATTCGGGGCTCGGCCTCTCGATTGTACGCGCCATTGTCGAGGCGCTGGATGGCCAGATTATGGTGACAGACCGGATGGACGGGCGACCCGGCGCACGTTTTGTCGTGACGCTGCCGACGCTATGAGCGGGATCGTACAACAGGTGCATGGCACGGCGCTGCGCCTGAATGCCGGCGGGCTGCTGCTGATCGGCGCTTCCGGATCTGGCAAATCCGATCTGGCTCTGCGGCTGATAGATCGCGGCGCGATGCTGGTGGCGGACGATCGGGTGGATATCACCAACGAAAACGGGATGGCTATCGCGCGGCCACCGGCGCGGATTGCCGGGCGGATGGAAGTCCGTGGCCTCGGACTGATTGCCGTACCCTATGCGGCTTCCGGGACAATAAGGCTGGTGCTTGATCTCGATGTGCCGCCAGCCCGCCTGCCCTCCCCGGGCTCGCGGGAGTTTGTCGGCATATCGCTGCCCTGTCTTGCGTTCGATCCGTTTCCGGCATCTGCGGCCATCCGCGCCGAATGGGCCGTGGCCCTCGCAGCCGTAAGTGGTCTATGGTGGGACGATGAATAGCCTGCCCCCTGAATCCGAAGGCATAACGCCGGTGCTGCTCGTGACGGGGATGTCCGGTGCCGGCAAATCTGTCGCGCTGAAGGCCCTGGAAGATCTGGGGTATGAGGCCGTGGACAATTTGCCATTGTCCTTGCTGCAGCCCTTGTTATCCGCCCCGACCCGGCAGCCTTTGGCGATCGGTATCGACAGCCGCACGCGTGCCTTCGATAGCACCGCCATCCTGGCGCGCATTAACGATTCGGCCCGGGCAGGCAGGCCCGTGCGTATCCTGTTCCTCGATTGCGCCGGCAGCGAACTGGTCAACCGTTTTTCCGAAACCCGTCGCCGCCATCCGCTCGCCGGGGATCGCCCGGCAGGCGATGGCATTGCCCGCGAACGGGAGGTGCTGGGCAACTTGCGCCGCGCCGCCGATGTAGTGATCGACACGACCGATTATAGCAGCAACGATCTGCGGCGTGCCATCGCCACCCGCTTTCGCAGTCATGTATCCGAACCACTGACGCTGACGATCATGAGCTTCGGTTATGCGCGCGGTGTACCGCGCGACGCCGATTTGATGTTCGATATGCGATTTTTGCGCAATCCGCACTGGCAACCAGAATTGCGACCATTAACGGGTAGCGACCCACGCGTAGCGCGGCATGTGATGGAGGATCCGGCCTGGCCACAGGCATTTGCGGCAATCATGAATCTTCTCGCCATGTTGATGCCCGGATATGCTGGCGAAGGCAGGGCTTATGTGACGGTGGCGTTCGGTTGTACGGGTGGTCGGCACCGGTCGGTGGCGGCGGCCGAAGCGGCGGGCAAGTGGCTGGCAAAGCGTGGCTGGGCCAATACGGTTGTCCACCGTGATCAGGGGTTCAAGGCTGCCGCTGGTGTACCGGAAGACAGGGATGTATCGGAACAACCGGTGCCGGACGTGGAATTGAGAGCTGACGAACCGGCGGATGCCGGAAGCCCGCGAAGGGGGTCTGAATGATCGGAATGGTAGTCGTAACGCATGGCAGGCTTGCTGCTGAATTTGTGGCGGCGATGGAGCATGTTGTTGGCCCGCAGGAACAATGTATCGCCGTCTGCATCGATGCGAACGACGATATGGAGGTGAAGCGGGCTGAAATCGCCAGCGCTGCGGTTGCGGTGGATACTGGCAATGGCGTGATCCTGCTGACGGACATGTTCGGCGGAACACCGTCCAATCTGGCGATTTCCCTGCTGGGCCGCCCGAATCTGGAGGTGATCGCCGGAATCAATCTGCCGATGCTGATCAAGCTGGCCAGTGTGCGAAAGCAGAAAAATGTTGGCGAGGCTGTTGACATGGCGCAAGAAGCAGGGCGCAAATACATCTCGGTTGCCAGCCGGCTATTGGGAGAAGTCGCCTGAACTCAGGGCCGAAATATCTGCTGATTCGCAACAAGCGCGGCCTGCATGCTCGCGCCAGCGCAAAGTTTGTAACGCTCGCCAGCCAATATGAAGCCGTTATCACCGTATCCCGCGAAGGGGGCGAACTGGTGAATGGCACATCGATCATGGGACTGATGATGCTGGCAGCGGCCCCCGGCGATGAAATTCGCGTAGAGGCGCAGGGACCGGATTCCCACGCCGCCCTGGAAGCCATTATCGCGCTGGTCGAAGGTAAATTCGGGGAGGACTGAAGGCCCTCCCCGCGTTGATCAGCCTTCTTCCGCCGGACGGGACTGCAATTGCAGATAATTTTGAACACCCATGTCCTTGATCATCTGCTGTTGCGTTTCAAGGAAGTCGATATGCTCTTCTTCACTTTCCATAATCCGCACAAACAGATCGCGTGACACGAAATCACGAACGCTTTCACAATAGGGAATGGCTTCGCGCAGCAATTTCACGGCATCGATTTCCAGATCCAGGTCGGCCTGAATAACCTCCGGCACATTTTCACCGATGCGAAGACGCTCGAGCGTCTGGAGATTCGGCAGACCTTCGAGGACCAATATCCGTTCCATCAACCAGTCCGCATGCTTCATCTCTTCGATCGATTCGTCATATTCCTTTTTGGCGAGTCTTTTCGTGCCCCAATTGTCCAGCATCCGGTAATGCAGAAAATATTGGTTGATCGCCGTCAGTTCGCCTTTCAGCACAGCATTAAGATAATCTATTACCTTCTTGTCACCTTGCATGGCGAAATCTCCTTAACAACCGGGGCGTTAGCTGATCCATGGGCCTGTCATTGATAAATGTCAAGTAATATCAAATATTTAGTTGATAACATTGCTGAATAGCATTTGCAACTGGCCGCTTGGCACCGCGCCTCATATCCACTAAGGCGGGCCGCCATGAACGATGCAAAAGCGGCGGCAGATTACCGCCATACCATTTTCCTGCCCAAAACCGACTTTCCGATGAAAGCCGGTCTTGCCCAAACCGAACCGCGGCTGCTGCAAAAATGGCGGGACGCGGATGCTTACGGCCAGTTGCGCGCCGCGCGGAAAGGTGCCCCGCGTTATATCCTGCACGATGGCCCGCCCTATGCGAACGGCGACATGCATCTGGGCCATGCGATGAATCACATCCTGAAAGATTTCGTCGTCCGCACCCGCAATATGCTGGGCTATGACGCGCCCTACATTCCCGGCTGGGATTGTCACGGGCTACCCATCGAATGGCGGGTAGAGGAGCAGAATCGCGCCGAAGGCCGCAAGAAGGAAGAGGTGGATTTCCTCGCCTTCCGTCAGCAATGCCGTGACTATGCAACGCACTGGGTGGGTGTGCAGCGCGAACAGATTCAGCGGCTGGGCATGTGGGGGGAGTGGGACAATCCCTATCTCACCATGAATTTTTCTTCCGAAGCAACCATTGCATCCGAGTTGATGAAATTCGCCGAAACCGGCCAGCTTTATCGCGGTGCAAAGCCGGTAATGTGGTCCCCGGTCGAACAAACCGCGCTGGCAGAGGCGGAAGTCGAATATGAGGATGTGACCTCCACCCAGGTGGATGTGGCGTTCGAGATTGTGGAAGCGCCGAACTGCCCCGAACTGGTCGGCGCTTATGCGGTGATCTGGACGACCACGCCCTGGACGCTCCCGGTGAACCGGGCGTTGGCCTATGGGGAAGAAATCTCCTACCAGATAGGCGAAGTTAACGGCCACAAGTATCTGGTTGCGAACGAACTTCTTGATTCCGTCGCCGCGCGCGCCGGATGGAGCGTCAAACGCGTTTCTCCAATTTCTGGCACCTCGCTCGCCGGTGCCATCGTCCGCCACCCCTGGCACGAAAAGGGCGGCTTCTTCGCCGAACCGCGTCCGCTGTTGCCAGGCGATTTTGTCACCACCGACGCCGGCACCGGCCTCGTCCATATGGCTCCGGATCATGGCGAGGATGACTTTCTGCTGTGCAAGGCGCACGGCATCGAACCGAAGTTCGTTGTCGGCCCGGATGGCGTCTATCAGGCGGACTGGCCGGTCGTCGGCGGGCAGCATGTGTACAAGGTCAATGCGCCGGACGGCCCGGTCTGTACAGCGCTTGCCGAATCCGGAGCGCTGCTGGCCGCCGCCGCCGATTATCGTCACTCCTACCCCCATAGCTGGCGCTCGAAGGCGAAACTGATCTATCGCTGCACGCCGCAATGGTTTGTCGCGATGGACCGCGATCTGGGCGACGGCACCACCTTGCGCGGGCGGGCGCTGGCGGGCATCGCAGCCACCCGCTGGTTCCCGGCGCAGGGCGAAAACCGTATCCGCGCCATGGTCGAAGGCCGGCCCGATTGGGTACTTTCGCGCCAGCGGGCCTGGGGCGTGCCGCTTACGCTGTTCGTGAAGAAGGGCACGGGCGATTATCTCCAGGATCCTGCCGTCAACGCGCGGATCAGGGCCGCGTTCACCGAAGAAGGCGCGGACGCCTGGTGGATGCGCGATCCGCAATATTTCCTCGGGCATGAATATGACGCCGCCGATTATGAACAGGTGACGGATATTCTCGACGTGTGGTTCGACAGCGGTTCGACCCATGCCTTCGTAACCGAAGCGCGGCTGGGCGCAAAACAGGCGGATTTATATCTCGAAGGCTCCGACCAGCATCGCGGCTGGTTCCAGTCGTCATTGCTCGAATCCTGCGGAACCCGTGGACGCCCGCCCTACAAGGCGGTGCTCACCCACGGCTTCACGCTGGATGAACGCGGGCGCAAGATGTCGAAATCGCTGGGCAATGTTGTTGACCCGCTGAAGCTGATCGGCGAATCCGGCGCGGATGTGCTGCGACTGTGGGCGGGCGGCGTCGATTTTACCGAAGATGTGCGGCTCGGCAAGGCGATGCTGCAAACCTCCATCGACAGCTATCGCAAGCTGCGCAATACCTTACGCTATTTGCTTGGCGCGCTGGCCGGTTATACGGAGGCAGAGGCCCTGCCCCCGGCGGACATGCCGGAACTGGAACGCTATATCCTGTCGCGCCTTTCCGCCTTGGATGCAGAGTTGCGCGCCTTTGTTGAACGCCATGCCTATAATCAATATACGGCGGCGATTTCGGCCTTCGTCAATCAGGATTTGTCGGCATTTTTCTTCGATATCCGCAAAGACAGCCTCTATTGCGACCGTTCCGATGCCCCGACGCGCCGCGCGTACCGGACAACTCTGGCCATATTATTTGATGCGCTGGTGAAATATCTGTCGCCGGTCCTGGTATTTACTTCCGAAGAAGCCTGGGAACATCGATACGGTGACGGAACATCGGTGCATCATCAGGTCTGGGCGGACGCGCCCCGGCGGGATACGGCGCTGGAGGCAAAATTTTCCCGTTTGCGCGAACTCCGCAGCCTCGTCACCCAGGAGATCGAACCGCTACGCCGGAACAAGGAAATCGGCAGCAGCAGCGAGGCGCATGTCGATCTCTCATTGAAGGACGACGCGGAAGATTTTGATACAGAGGCGTTTTCCGCATTGTGTCTCGTCGCATCGGTGCAGGTGTCATCCGGAGATGCCGACGCCGCAAGCGTGCGTATCTCCGCTGATCCACGCTGCGAACGATGCTGGCGGCATTTGCCCGATGTGGCGGCGGAAACGCAGTTGTGCGGTCGCTGCGCGGAGGCCATAGCGTGAAAATTTGGCCTTATGGCCTGGCGGCGATCGTGTTGCTGCTCGATCAGCTTTCCAAAAGCTGGATCATCCACGGCCTCGAACTGGATGAAATACTGCATATTCCCGTGCTGCCTTTTCTCTCGCTCAGCTGGGTGGAAAACCGGGGCGTTTCCATGGGCCTGCTGACAACCGATGGCGATTTTGGCCGCTGGCTGCTGGTCGGACTGACGGCGGGGATTGCGCTGTTCGTCGCCATCTGGCTTCGACGGGAAAAACATAGGCCGGAAAGCCTCGCGCTCGCCCTCATTCTGGGCGGCGCTATCGGCAATATTATCGACCGCATTCGCTATGGCTATGTTGTAGACTTCATTCATTTGCACATTGGCCAATGGTCATTCTATGTGTTTAACGTCGCGGATGCGGCGATCAGCGTGGGCGTCGTGGTGTTGCTCATCCGATCGCTCATGCACCGTTCAGATGCCGGGGAAGAAAAACTCAATGATGCCTAAAACAGCCGTATTGCTCCTCGGATTCGCGGGGTTTGCGTTGGCAGCCTGTGGCGGCGGCAGTATCGCCGACCGCAAGCGCCCTGATGAATTTGCCGTGGGCCGCCAGGCTCCACTGGTCATTCCTCCGGATTTCACCCTGACCCCGCCGCGCCCCGGTGCTCCGCGCCCGCTGGCTGCGGATAGCCAGCAACAGGCGCTGGAAACCCTGTTCGGCCCGGGTGTCCGGTTGCCGCCGCGTTCGGAAATCGAAAACCGGATGCTGGATGATGCCGGGGCCACCAACACCGATCCGGCAATCCGCAACACAGCGGGTGACCAGCCAGGAACTCCCTCCACCACCTCGGTGGACAAGGGTGTATTCTTGCGTGAACTGCTGGATGCGCCCGCTGGCACCCGCAATGCGGAGACCGCACGCATCACAACGGGTGGCTAGGAACCTTCCCAAAATCGCCACCCGGCGTTAGGGGTGTCTGACGCCACCGGGCGTCAAAGTACGGATAAGGTTCTGGATGCTGAATTTTTTGCGGAAATCGGTTGGCACCTGGTTTGGCGCCGCCATCCTTGCGCTGGCGTTGGGCGCGCTGGTCATCACCATGTTCCAACCGAGCGGACCGGGCGGTGTTTCCGGCGCGAACGGAACCGTTCTGGCAACGGTCGGCAAGCAGGCAGTGACCGATACGGAGTATGTTGCCACGATCGATCGGGCGATGATGGCCGAACGCGAAAGCAACCCGGAAATGACCACGCCGCAGTTCATAGCGCTTGGCGGCGGCGATCTGGTGCTGGATCAACTGATCCAGGGTCTTGCGATCAACGCTTTTGGCGACGTGCATGACATGCCCATATCGCGCCGTATGGTCGATGGTGAAATTGCCAGCATCCCGGCGCTTCAGGTAAATGGCATTTTCGATGAGGCCACCTTCCGGCGGTTGCTGGCGGACCAGCGCATCAGCGAACAGGAGCTGCGCGAGGGCATCGCCACCGATCTGCGCCGCCGCCAGATATTGCAGCCGATTGCGCTTGGAGTAACCGTGCCGCAAGGCCTGGCCGAACCCTTCGCCAAATTACTGCTGGAAGTGCGGCACGGGCATATTCTGGCCATCCCGTCCGCCGCCATGCCCGAGCCCGGCGCGCCGACGGACGAACAATTACAGACTTGGCATAAGGCGAACAGCCGGATCTACACCCTGCCGGAGCGACGGACTTTCCGTTATGTCCTGTTCGACCGGGAAAAATTCCTGGGCAAGGCCACACCCGCGCCGGAGGAAGTCGCCGAATATTACAAGACGCATGCTGCGGAATTTGGCGGCGTCGAATTGCGCGAAGTGAGCCAGATTATCGTGCGGGATCGCGCTGCGGCGGACAAGCTGGTGGCTTCCGTGCGTGGCGGGGTGGGTTTCGATGAGGCCGCCCGTACACAGGGGTGGGAGCCTGGCGATACGCGCCTTGGCCGCATTTCCAAAGATGCGCTGGGCAAGCAGGCCGCCCCCGCGGTTGCAGACGCCGCCTTTGCTCTGGCCGTGGGCGCGGTCAGCAACCCTGTGGAAACGCCGCTTGGCTTCCATATTGTGCAGACAACCGCCGTCGTCCCGCCCAGTCCGCGCCCGCTTGCAACGGTATCGGCAGACATCACCCAACGATTGACGGAAGAAAAGGTCCAGGAACTGCTGGCGGATTCCGTCGCCAGGGCCGAGGATGAATTGGCCGACGGCAGGTCGCTGGCGGATGTAGCGAAGGATATGGAACTGCAGGTGCAACTGATGGCGCCGGTTACCGCCGACGGCCGGCAATATTCTGACGACTATCAGGTTACCCGGGTGGACCAGCCCCGTCTGTTGACCCAGGTGTTCGCCTCCTCGCCCGAAGATGGCGCCCATGCGGTCGATCTTGGCGACAACCGTTTTGCGCTGTTCGAAATCACTGACGTGATGCGTCCTGAACCTGTGCCTTTGGCCAGCATCCGCGACGATGTGGCGGCTGCATGGCAGAATAATGCGCGGTCGGAGGCGGCGAAAGCAATGGCGGATAAAATCGCTGGCGGAGACGCGATGCTTGCCGAAGCCGCGCGCGCCAACAGCTTGCCCGCGCCGCAGCAATTGTCGGTACGCCGGCTGGAGCTGACGCAGATGGCGCAGCAGGACCAGGAGGTGCCGCCGCCGGTGCTGATGCTGGCCAATAGCCAGCCTGGCGCTGCACGCGTTCTGGAAGCGCCGGGCGGCCAGGGCTGGTTCGTCGTCAAGGTGGACAAGGTGGAAGCCGGTGATGTTGCCCAGGTGCCGCAGCTCACGTCTGTGGTCCGCGAAAGCATGCGGCGCGAAAGTGCTGACGAACTGGTTGGCACCTTCCTGCGCGTGCTGGAACGCGATGCGGGCGTGGTACGGCGACCGGATGCTATCAAGGTGGTCAACCGTCGACTTTCAGGTTCCGGCACGGAACAGCCATGACGGCGGCGGAACAACGGCTCATGGCGCTGGATGCGCTGGCGCATGGCCGACATGCCTGCCGCCATCTTACGCTTGATGCAGACACGGAGACGCCGGTTTCGGCGTGGCTGAAACTGGCCAAAACCGGGCGCGGGGATTTCCTGCTCGAATCGGTCGAGGGCGGACGCACGCGCGGGCGCTATTCATTTATCGGGCTGGACCCGGACCTGGCGTTTCGTGCGCAAGGTAACCGCGCAGAAGTAAACCGCCGCTGGCATGAAGATGCCGGCGCCTTTGCGACCGAGTCGGCGCCGGCCCTTGAGGCGCTGCGGGCACTCGTCGCCAGCATCCACATGGAGCCGCCGGCGGATCTGCCGTCCACCATGCCCTTCCTGGTCGGTTATTTCGGTTATGAAACGGCGGCGCTTGCCGAAAAACTGCCGATACCGGATGCCGATCCGCTCAAGGTTCCGGGCATGATGTTCGTCCGTCCCGGCCTGGTGCTGATTTTCGACCGGCTGAAGGATACGCTGACGCTGGTCGCGCCTATTTATGCCGACAGTGGCCTTGCACCCGAAGTAGCGATTGACGCCGCCGAAGAACGGCTGGAGACGACGGCGGCCAGCCTGTCCCGACCGTTGCCGGCACGCGTTACGGTGGACGCCCCCGCCAACGCGCTGGAACTGCAATCAGCGGTGCAGCCGGAGCGCTATACGGAAATGGTGTTGCGGGCGAAGGAATATATCGCCGCCGGAGACATATTCCAGGTCGTGCTGGCGCAACGTTTCACCGCGCCCTTCAGGTTGCCGCCCTTCGAGCTTTACCGGGCGTTGCGGCGGATCAACCCGTCACCTTTCCTCTATCACCTCGATCTGCCGGGTTTTGCGATCATCGGTTCGTCACCGGAAATTCTTGTACGCGCCCGCAATGGGGATATCACGATCCGCCCGATTGCCGGCACAAGGCCACGGGGCGCAACCGAAACTGAAGACGAAGCGAATCGGCTGTCGCTGCTGGCCGACCCGAAGGAACTGGCGGAGCATCTGATGTTGCTCGATCTGGGACGAAACGATGTCGGCCGGGTGGCCGAGGTCGGTAGCGTTACCGTGACCGAGCGATTTGCAATCGAGCGCTACAGCCATGTCATGCATATTGTGTCGAATGTCGTTGGCCGGCAGCGGGCCGATGTGGACGCGATTGATGCGCTGCTGGCAGGGTTTCCCGCCGGCACGGTATCCGGTGCGCCGAAAATCCGCGCCATGGAAATCATCGCTGAACTGGAGGGGGAACGACGCGGGCCCTATGCTGGCGGCATCGGCTATTTCGCACCCGACGGCAGCATGGACAGTTGCATCATGCTGCGGACCGCCGTGGTCAAGGATGACGTAATGCATGTGACGGCGGGCGCAGGTATCGTCGCCGACAGCGATCCCCTGGCCGAAGCTGCCGAATGCCGCGCCAAGGCTGGCGCGCTTCTGGCAGCGGCGAAATCGGCGCTTGAATCGGCGGCGGCGCCCGTTTTCGGACAGTGAACGAAACAATGAGCGCGATGGTCCTTACGCCGGCGAAGGAGCCGCTTTCCGGTCGTATCACCCTGCCCGGCTCCAAATCCATCACCAACCGCGCGCTGTTGCTGGCAGGGCTGGCGCGCGGCACCAGCCATCTGTCCGGCGCACTGAAAAGCGACGACACGCTGTATATGGCGGCGGCGCTGCGTCAAATGGGAGTGACCGTGGATGAGCCGGATACGACGAGCTTCGTCGTTACGGGTCAGGGCCGGTTGCAGCCGCCCGCCGAACCGCTGTTTCTGGGCAATGCCGGTACGGCGACGCGGTTCCTGACCGCGGCGGCGGCGGGCGTCGATGGCAAGGTAGTGATCGACGGCGATGCCCATATGCGCAAGCGGCCCATCGCGCCGCTGGTGCGGGCATTGCAGGAACTGGGCGTTACCGCCACCGCCACGGGTGGCTGCCCTCCTGTCACCGTTTATGGCGGGCAATTTCCGGGCGGCATCGTGCACATTGATGCCGGACTTTCCAGTCAATATGTGTCGGCCTTGCTGATGGCCGCCGCCTGCGCCAGCGGGTCGACGGATGTCGTGCTGGCGGGCGCAGAGATTGGTGCGCGCGGCTATGTCGATCTGACGCTGGCGGTGATGCGTGCCTTTGGCGCGACGGTGCAACCGCAGGGCGATGGCGCGTGGCGCGTGCAACCGACGGGCTATCGCGCGACCGATTACGCCATCGAGCCGGACGCCTCCGCCGCAACCTATATCTGGGCCGCCAACGCATTGACCGGGGGCAACATCGACATTGGCCTCGCCGCTGAAAATTTCACCCAGCCCGATGCCACGGCTTACGCCCTGATCCGCCAGTTTCCACATTTGCCATCCGTCATCGACGGCGCGCAGATACAGGATGCGGTGCCGACGCTGGCGGTGCTGGCGGCACTCAACCAGACGCCGGTACGCTTCACCGGCATCGCCAATTTGCGCGTGAAAGAAACCGACCGTATCAGGGCGCTGGCTACCGAACTCAATCGTATCCGGCCTGGCCTCGCCCACGAGGATCGTGACGATCTGCTGGTGAACGCCGATCCTGCCATGGCAGGGGGAAATTGGCCGGCGGATATCGAAACTTATGCCGACCATCGCATCGCGATGTCGTTCGCGTTACTGGGATTGAGGTTGCACGGCATCCGCATTCTCGATCCTGGCTGCGTCGCCAAAACCTGGCCCGGATACTGGCAGACACTGGCGGCAACCGGTGCCGGGATGCGTGAAGAGGTCGCGTGAAGTCTGTTTCTTGCCAATTCGACTGCTAAGGCCTATGTGCGCGGTTTACGCGCGTTTCGGAGATTCCTGCTGCGATGATGACTTTTCTTCTGGTGGTGCATGGCCTGCTGGCGCTGGCGCTGGTCGGCGTGATCCTGATGCAGAAGTCAGAGGGCGGCGGCCTGACCGGCGGTGGCTCCGCCGGAGGCCTGGTGTCCGCCCGTGGCGCCGCCGATCTTTTAACGCGGACAACCGCTATTCTCGCCGCGCTGTTCATCCTCAGTTCGCTGGGTCTGGCGATGCTGGCCAATTCCCGCACGACCACGCGTCCGATTGACACCAGCCTGGCGCGCGGAGCGCCGCCCATCGCATCCGATTTGCCTGTCGTTCCCGCAGAACCAGCGACCACTCAAGCGCCGCAGTCCGCAGCGCCCGAAGCTGCGAACGAAGTTCCTCTGGCACAATAGCATCGGCATCCATAATATTTTTACCCGTTGTGCTGAACAACGGGTGACAGTCCTGTTCCTTCCAGCTATCCGGTGCTTCCCATGACGCGGTATATTTTCATCACCGGCGGCGTGGTTTCCTCGCTTGGCAAAGGTCTTATGGCGGCGGCGCTTGGCGCGTTGTTGCAAGCCCGTGGCTATAGCGTGCGAATCCGCAAGTTCGACCCGTATCTCAATGTCGATCCAGGCACGATGAGCCCGACCCAGCATGGCGAGGTGTTCGTCACCGACGACGGCGCGGAGACCGATCTCGATCTCGGCCATTATGAGAGGTTTACAGGCGTATCCGCCAGCCAGTCAGATAATGTAACCTCCGGACGCATCTATTTCGACATATTGACGAAAGAGCGGCGCGGCGACTTCCTCGGGGCAACCGTGCAGGTGATTCCGCATGTAACCGATGCGATCAAGGCGTTTGCCAGGGACAAATCCGAAGGCATTGACTTCATGCTGTGCGAGGTGGGCGGCACGGTAGGCGATATCGAAGGCCTGCCGTTCCTTGAAGCCATCCGGCAGTTGGGCAATGAGCTCGGCCCTGCGCGGGCGATTTTCATTCACACCACCCTCATCCCCTATATTGCCGCTGCCGGCGAACTGAAGACCAAACCGACGCAACATAGCGTCGCTGAATTGCGCGGGATCGGTATCCAGCCGCAAATTCTCGTCTGCCGCTCAGACCGGCCTGTGCCGGAATCGGATCGCGCCAAGATCGCGCTGTTTTGCAATGTCCGGCCGGAAGCGGTCATCGAGGCGCTGGATGCGCCCTCCATTTATGAAGTGCCGCTGCAATATCATGCCGCCGGCCTTGATTCGGAAGTATTGCACGCCTTTGGCATCGACGATGCGTCAAAACCCGACCTGACCCGCTGGGAGAATATCACCACGCGGATCAACAATCCCGAAGGCACGGTGCATATTGGCGTCGTCGGCAAATATACCGGCCTGAAAGATGCTTACAAATCCCTGACCGAGGCGCTGGTGCATGGCGGCATGGCCAACCGTGTCAACGTTCAGCTCCGGTGGATCGAGGCGGAGGATTTCGAGCGCGAGGATGTTGCCTCGATCCTCGAACCCATGCACGGCGTGCTCGTGCCTGGCGGCTTTGGCGAACGCGGCAGCGAAGGGAAAATCGCCGCCGTACGGTTCGCCCGCGAACGTGGTGTGCCTTTCTTTGGCATTTGCCTCGGCATGCAGATGGCATGCATCGAATCCGCACGCAACGCCAGCGGTTTGCCAGAAGCCTCCACCACCGAATTTGGCCCGACACCGCACCCGATCGTCGGCCTGATAACCGAATGGGAAGCAGACGGCGAGATACAGCAGCGCAGCGAGACGAGCGATAAGGGCGGCACAATGCGCCTGGGCGCCTATCCGGCCGTTTTGGCCGGAAACAGCATCGCAACGGGGGCCTATGGGACGGATCATATCAGCGAACGGCACCGCCACCGCTATGAAGTGAATGTCGGCTATCGCGAGGAACTGGAAAGGGGCGGCATGGTGTTCACCGGCCTGTCTCCCGATGGGCGCCTGCCCGAAATCGTCGAGCGTCCGGACCATCCCTGGTTTGTCGGCGTGCAATTCCATCCCGAATTGAAATCCCGCCCGTTTGATCCGCACCCGCTGTTCGTCAGCTTTATCGCGGCGGCGGTGAAACAAAGCCGGCTTGTATAAAAAGGGGCGCATCAGCGCCCCTTTTCTTTTACATATTCGGATAGGTCGGGCCGCCGCCGCCTTCGGGCGCGACCCAGTTGATATTCTGCAGCGGGTCCTTGATGTCGCAGGTTTTGCAATGGACGCAATTCTGCGCATTGATCTGGAAGCGCGGCTCGCCGGTTTCCTCGCCCACCACTTCATAAACGCCAGCCGGGCAATAGCGCTGCGCCGGCTCATCATAGAGTGGCAGATTATAGCTGATTGGAATATCCGGGTCAGCCAGCTTCAGGTGGATCGGCTGGTCTTCCTCATGGTTGGTGCCGGACAGAAACACGCTCGACAACCGGTCGAAGGTGATAACCCCGTCGGGTTTTGGATATTCGATCGGGAAGCAATGTTCCTTGCGCCACAATTGCTCATGATCCGGCTTGTGACCGAGGGTAAACGGCATGCGTACACCCCAGCTTTCCAGCCACATGGTGATACCGGCCAGCGCCGTGCCCAGCGTGCCGCCCAGCTTGTGCACCAGCGGTTCGGTATTGCGCACCATGCGCAATTCCTTCTCCACCCAGCTGTCACGGAAGGCTGCCTCGTAAGATGTGAGTTCATCACTCTGGCGTTGCGAAACGATCGCGTCCAGGGCTGCGTCCGCCGCCATCATCCCGGTCTTCATCGCCGTATGGCTGCCCTTGATGCGCGGCACGTTCACAAAACCTGCCGAGCAGCCGATCAGCGCGCCACCCGGGAAGGTCAGTTTCGGAATGGATTGCCAGCCACCTTCATTGATCGCCCGCGCGCCATAAGACACCCGCCGGCCGCCTTCCAGAATCTTGCGGATTTCCGGATGGGTTTTCCAGCGCTGCATTTCCTCAAACGGATAGAGATGCGGATTCTTGTAGGAAAGCGCAACGACGAAGCCGAGCGCAACCTGATTATTGGCCTGGTGATAAAGAAAACCGCCGCCCCATGCGTCCGTCAGCGGCCAGCCCTGCGTGTGGATGACCCGCCCTGGCACATGCTTTTTCGGGTCGATGTCCCACAATTCCTTGATGCCGATGCCGTAGATTTGCGGCTGGCTGTCTTTCGCCAGATCAAAATGGCGAATCAGTTGCTTGGACAAATGTCCGCGTACGCCTTCGGCAAAGAAAGTATATTTGGCGTGGAGTTCGAGGCCGGGCTGATAGCTGTCCTTGTGGTGACCGTCGCGCGCGACACCCATATCACCGGTGGCGACGCCCTTCACCGAACCATCTTCATTGAACAGGATTTCAGCGGCGGCGAAGCCAGGGAAGATTTCGACACCCAATGCTTCGGCCTGCCCCGCCAGCCAGCGGCACAGATTGCCAAGGCTGCCGGTATAGGTGCCCTCGTTGTTCATAAAGGCCGGCATCATGAAATGCGGGAATTCAAATTTCTTCTTTTTCGTCAGCACCCAATGGTGATTTTCCGTCACCGGCACTTCGGCCAGCGGGCAATCCTGCCCGCGCCATTCAGGAATAAGTTCGTCCAGCGCTTTCGGATCGATCACCGCGCCCGAAAGGATATGCGCGCCGACTTCGGAGCCTTTTTCCAACACGCAAACGGAGATGTCCAGATTGCGCTGGGCAGCCTGTTGTTTCACCCGGATCGCCGCCGCCAGGCCAGCCGGGCCCGCGCCAACGATCACAATGTCATAGGGCATCGCGTCGCGTTCGGTCATCTCCGGCCCTTCCTTTCTCTATTCCTGTTACAGGTCATGCGATATGATCCGGATTCAAGTGTCGACGGGCTAGAACAGGATTGACCTGAAATACAAGCGCGATAATTGTCGCGCTGGATTATGGAGTGCGAATTGCGCGAAACTGCCGGTCGGGCAACAACAGAAAATAATGGTGCGGCATTGGCCGCCGCCACCCTCGCGTGGTGGCGTGAGGCCGGTATCGACACGCTGGTTGCCGATACGCCGCGATCCTGGCTGACAAGCCAGGCTGAACCGGCACCCCAAGCGGAAAAAGCCGCGCCAGCGCCGGTTCCCGCCCCTTCCCTGCCGCGGCAATCATCAGCAGACGACGCCCTGTTGCTGGCGTCGCCCACGCTCGATATTTTCCTGCAAAAACTGCGGGAAGAGAATCCGGATATACCTGTTGCCGACGGCAACCCCGCATCCGGCGTGATGATTATCGGGGAAGGCCCCGGCAGCGACGATCTGCGCAGCGGCCGGCCGTTTACCGGACCGGCCGGCCGATTCCTGGACCGGATGCTGGCGGCAATCGGGCTCTCCCGCGAAAACTGCTATATCAGCCTGGTGGCCCCGCGCCGCCTGATCCCTGGGCCGGTTCCGGTCGATGCGCTGGCAGCAGACCATGCGCTCACGCTCCGGCATATCGAACTGGTGCAACCGCGCGCCCTGCTGTTGCTGGGCGCGGCGCCCGTGCAAACCCTCGTTGGAAACCGCGCCCCCATCGGCAAACAGCGTGGAACCTGGGCCGAAGTGCGTTGCGGCGATATATCCGTACCCGCGTTGGCAAGCTATAATCCTGCCTATATGCTGCGCCGCCCGGATGCCAAGCGCGAAGCCTGGGCCGATCTTTTGACGTTTCGCCGGAGTCTGCCTGTATGATGCGCCTGACGATATCCCTTTTTCTGGCAGCAGCCTCCGTTCCGGCGGTGGCGCAGACGCTTCCGCCCGACGACGGCGTGTCCGGCGTACATGAACCCATGACGAAGGCTGAACGGTCCGTTCCGGCGCAACTGACGCCACAGCAACGCTACCAGTATCGGCGAATTTTTCTCGATATCGATTCGGGTCGCATCTCGTCGGCCCGCACACGGCTGGCGAATATGGCCCGCGGTCCGCTGCATGGCGCCGCCGAAGCGGAAATCCTGTTGGCCCAGGGCAGCAACGCCGGATTGATGACCCTGACCAACTGGCTGAAGGAGCATCCGGCGGCGCCGCAGGCGCGGCAAATCTCGGCGCTTGCTCGCAAGGCCGGCGCGTCGAGCCTGCCGCAGCTGGCGCAGCAGCGCCGCTTTGTACCCGTCAGCCTTACCCCGCCGCTGCAACCGCGCAGTGCCCGTGGCAGCAGCACGGCGGATCGCGATTTCGCCGCCAGCGCCAGCACCCTGATCAACGCGCACACCCCCCGCGAAGTGGCGTCGCTGGCAACACGATATGGTCAGGCCCTGTCCGCGGAAGTGCGCGCCGAGTGGCTCTACCGCGCCGCCTGGGACAGCTATATCGATCTGGACGACGCGACCGCCCGTTATCTCGGGACGCTGGCCGCCAATGGCACCGGCGACTGGGCGGCGATGGGCAATTGGGTCAGCGGGCTTGCCGCTTTCCGCCAGAATGATTGTGAAACCGCCGCACGCCACTTCGATGCTATCGGTCAGCAATATACGCTGCCGGATATGCGCGCCCGTGCGGCCTACTGGGCCGCACGCAGCCATGTTCGTTGCGGTCGCCCTGAAATGGCAGGCGAGCGGTTACGCGCCGCAATTGGTCGTGACAAGGACGGGTTTTATGGTCTGCTTGCGGCGCGGGCGCTGGGAATAACCCCGGACTTCAACTGGCAGGAGCCGGATTTCATCCAGGCCGACTGGACGACATTGCGCCACCATAAGGGCGCGCAGCGGGCGGCGGCGTTGGTAGAGATCGGGCAACTGGGCCTGGCTGACCGCGAATTACGTCAGCTGGCCGCCACCAGTTCCAACATGCTGTATGAGCCAATCATGCGCCTGGCAGCGCGGCTGAACCTGCCGGCCACGCAATATTGGCTTGCGCAAAATCCGCCTCCCGGGATGATGCCTACCATGGCGGATCGATTGCCGACGCCGGATTGGCGGCCATTCGATGGCTGGCGGGTAGACCGCAACCTTGTGTTCGCGCATGCGTTGCAGGAATCGAAATTCATCACAACCGCGCGTTCCGGTCCTGGCGCCAAGGGCGTGATGCAGCTGATGCCCGGCACCGCTCGCGAAATCGCCCGGGCCGCCGCGATCACCCATAGCGACGAGTTGCTGGCCGATCCGGAGTTCAACGTTGAATATGGGCAGCGCTATCTGGAGTATTTGCGTGACAATTCGCAAACCAGCGGCCTGCTTCCGAAGGTAATCGCTGCCTACAATGCGGGGCCAGGTTCCGTCGCTAACTGGAATGCCGGAGGAATTCGGGATAATGGCGATGTGTTGCTGTACATGGAATCCATCCCGTTTCGCGAAACCCGACATTACGTAGGGGTCGTCTTGCGCAATTACTGGCTTTATGGCCTGAAGGATGCCGCCAATCAGGGGCAAACCAGTTCGGATGCGAGCCTGACGGCGGTCGCCGCCAATCAGTGGCCGCGCTTCCCCGGGCGCGAAGCCAGTGCTCCGGTCACGTCTGTCGCAGCCTCCGCCGCCGCCACGCTCCCGACGCGCTGATTTCCCCTGACGTGCTGCGCCTGTATCATGCCGATGGGCGGGTCGTGGATGCGGGTGACACCGTGCCCGGGCGTGCTCAATTGGCGGAGTGCGCCTGGATCGATTTGTCGACTCCTGCCCCTGAACAGATAGCCGCCGTCGAGGACGTATTCGGAATCGATCTGCCCGACACCGCCGAAATGGGTGAGATTGAGGCTTCAAGCCGCGTCTATCGCGACGGGGACGCCAGCTATATGACGGCGCTGCTGGTCGCCGGCTTCGAACGCAGTGATGTGCCGATCGAGACGCCGGTCACGTTCGTGCTGACGAAAGGCGGGCAGTTGGTCACCATCCGCTATTCCGACCCGTTGGCGTTCCGCACAGCCGCAGGGGAAAGCGGGCGGCGGCCGCCGAATGCAGGCGGTTTGACACTGCTGCTCTATTTGCTGGACCTGATCGTCGACCGAACCGCCGATATCCTGGAACATTTGAACGCCGGGATCGACCGGATCAGCCACCGGATATTCGGTCGGGACGAAGCGCGGCCAGACCGCCGCCTTTCGCCGGGCGCACTACAGGAAATATTACGGCAAATCGGCCATGTGCAATTCACCGTCAACAAGGTGCATGCATCCTTGCAAACGCTGAGCCGTATCATCATTTTCCTGAATGTGACCGGCACGGGCAATGTCGTGGCTGCGGATCGAAAAACGATCCCGCGTGGTGATCGCGATGCGCTGAAATCGCTGGGCCGCGATATCTCCGGGCTGACTGAAAACGCCATCTATGTCATGCAGAATGTGTTTTTCCTGCTCGATGCTGCGGTTGGAAGAATTTCCATTGAGCAGAATATCATCATCAAATTACTGTCGGTGGCGTCCGTCACTTTATTGCCGCCAACTCTCATTGCCGGCATTTACGGCATGAACTTCGCGCATATGCCAGAATTGGCGCAGCCCTGGGGTTATCCGCTGGCGTTATTGTTAATGCTGATGGCGGCAATTCTTCCACTATTCTGGTTACGACGGAAGGGATGGTTGTAGGTTACTTTACCGCTTCGACATTCAGGTCGGAGCGGGTGCAAATGATACTGCCCATCATCATGCGCACCAGATCCGTCTGTCTGGCCGTTCCTATCTTGTCGAAAATTTGCTTCAGATAGCCGCGCGCCGTATGCAATTTGATCCGCATGATCCGTGCTGCTTCGGTAATCGTCATGCCCTCGACAAGACAGCGAACCACCTGTGTCTCCACAGGAGACAGCCCATAAAGCTTGCAGATGGGCACAATCATCCGTCCGATTTCGCTATCCGGACGTAAAACATGCAAAAGCGCGACACGCTGCCCGTCCTTTTCGCTGCCGGATACCATCACCATCAATGGCGGACGGTCGTTCGGCCGGTCGATGGACAATAGCATCGCGTCGGCGCGTTGTGATTCGCCCGAAAGAAACTCCTCTATTGCCAGCGTCAGACGAATCGAATCGCGCATATGCAGGGCGGAAATCGCTGCTCCTGTACGACGCAACCCATCGCCCTGAGCCAATAATTGCTCGCCTTCGGCGTTGGCGTATGCGATCCACCCGCCCCGGTCGATCAGGAAAACACCGAGGCTGGAAAGATCGATGGCACTCGCCAGATGCTGCGATTTGCGCCTGTTCGACACGCTTGAAAACCAGAAACGCACACATTCGCGCATCAGGGTCAGGGACGATTCTATCCCGTCTTCGATGGCGGATCGCGCATTCTCTTCCACGCGGGGAAAGCAACAGACCAGAATCAACTCCAGGTCCGGCTCGGCATAAAGACCGGTCAGCAGATAATCGCTATCCGGACCTTCATGCCACCGAAGCAAGGATTCATCCGCATGACGACGCGCTGTCGGGCGACCTGCCAGGACGCCGGGATGTAAAATATCCCGCTGCGGAGTTGAAGATAAAATGATCCGGACCTGGCCACTGGCTCGTTCCACCTGGACGATCATGGCGGCAACAGCGCCGAAATCATCCTGAACGATGCGAAGCAACGGAGCCAGTTCCTGGTTTTCTGCTGTAATATGTTCGGCTGCCGGGTTTTTCAGAAGTGGCGGAGCAAGTATTAGCTCATCTTGCGCTCCTGCCAGATAGTTTGAATATTGCAAAGCCTGTATCATACTTGGTGTCACTTGCCCCTCCACCGAGATATGCGCCCAACCAAGCTATTTTCACCTCGAAAGTACAGCTTGGATTAATGATACTGGTTTGATAGCAAGAATTATTCCGTTCATCTAGGCGAACATTTCAACCTTCACTTTAATCAACGTTCAGTTTTAAATGCGTATAGTTAACTAATATTTACTTTTTGGCATTATAAGCTGAACCGGTACTTTCTATAATTTCTACTGCCCGCTGAAAGCTGTAAACGGAATGCGCACTGACGTACGGACATCGGAAGCGTCATCTGTTGCACCGACCTCTACGGCCCAGTTTATCGTGGTGCGCCGGTTCAACTGGTAGCTGACACCCAGCAACAGCCGGCCCAGTTGCAAATCGCGCGCGCTCTGGCTGCGATCACCTGGCCAATCCGGCGTCGGTTCGATCAACCGGCTGATTGTGCGGGTGCCGAAGGCCCAGGTGTGGGCATAACCCAAATTCAATGACGTGCGCGGATTGAGCGACACGCCGATACCTGCCGAAAAGGCCAGTGACCGGCCAGGTTTCACCTTTGAAATGATGATCGGCGGTATCAGCGTATCAACCGAGCGGCTGAAATTATGTGTGTAGCCGATGGACCCGAACAATACGGCCGGATCGGTAGGAACGATGGCCGTGACACTCGGAGAAATCGCCCAGAAACCCGATCCGGTTGCCGCCTTCCGCGGGTTGCCAAGCGCCGTACGTTCAATGGCAAAGGGATCGCTCCCCGTCGGAATCACCAGGCTGAGATTACCAATCAGGAATGGCCAGCCGTCGCGGGCGTTCGTCAACTGGTAACGCGCCTGCACCTCTATATCGCCAATTCCGGTGCCCGTAACCGAGCGATCGGTAACGGCAGATTCATTCCCCGGATCGTCGATGGGGGTCAGAATGGATTTGTCAGAGCGGTGCACGAAGGGCACCCGCACGCCAACCTCAAAGCGATTCGATACACCATAACGCAAACCCAACGCGGTCGTCAGGATATCCTGATGGCTTTCGTTGATATTGAAGACCCCGGCAAGCAGAACCTCCAGTATGCCCGTACCGGTAAAAATCGCACGATTTCGGTCTGCCCGGGCATATTCCAGTTGCGCTTCGATCGTTAACTGGCCTGGATTGGTGATGACCGCGCCTTCGTTGCCCAGAACAGCCACTTCAGGCGGTTTATCGATATCTTTCGGCGCTTCACCCACCTGCTCCAGCGGAGGTGCAGCCGGTGGAGGTGGCGATGGTGGTTGTGGCGCTTGTGCGGTTTGCACGGGCGGGGCTGGAGCCGTCGGACCCGCGACCACCGGCGCGGCGGCAGGCGGAGGCGCATCCCCCAGGCGTGATTCCAGCGCATCAAGCCGCGCCTGTTGCGCGGCGATCAGCCGGCCCTGTTCCTCAATCTGCCGTTGCTGTGCGGCGACAAGCGCCTGCAATTCTCCGTTATCCTGCGCAAATGCCCCTTGCGCTGCCCCGCCCGCGACGATCAGCGCCGCCAGCAACCTGGCCTTTTTGCCCCGTACCATCCCAGCCCCCTCGCAACTTTACTCTCCACGCCGGCGCAGCGAATCCAGCGCGACATCGGCAGCGCGCAACAGGGAAGAACCGATCCGGTCCGGCGTCGCCCGACTGAGATTAAGGTGAACGACCATGTTATTGTCTATCGTCCGCCCGTTTTTCTCGTTCGAAATGATTGTCCCCAATGCCCGTCCGACGAGATGCTGGACCTGCAATCCGTCTCCCGTCAAGACCACACGACCAGTTTTATCGTTAACACTTACTAACCCATTGGGAGTTTCGACCGTAATTCCGCCCGATACAGGTATTGCCGTACCGGCTCCTTGCGTTTTGCTGTCACCCGGCGAATAGATTTCCAGACGTGCCGGGCCCTGATCGGCAACGAGAACCGACCGCAAAACAAGCTGCCCGTTCACAATCGAATCGATTTGCACCGCCATCGCCACTTCGACCCCGTTGGGCAGACGGAAACCGCCGCGCATCTGCGCCAGTTCGGTGTCGCTTACGGCCTCGTGTCCGGCAAACGGCCCGGCATTGCCCGCCATTGGCAGCATCCAGACCAGCGCAAATGCCATTCCTGCAACGCCGGCACGCATATCAAAACTCCCCGTAAAAGGGCGCCGACAACATCAGCGCCGCCTGATCCACCGGTCGCAGAAAAATCGAATTCAACGGCGCCCGCCCATAGAGCGCCCACTGTGGGCCGGTGTCGAAATTAACCTCCGCACCCTGCTTTTCCGTGTCGATCACGAAATAAATGCCGTTCCAGGCTTTTTCAAAATCCTTGCGGCGCATCACTTGCAGCCCCATCGACGGGTCGCCCACCAATACTTCCGTGGCCGTTACGCCTTTCACCACAACGAAATGCCGGTAGTCCTTGATTGTCAACAGTGCGACGCCCGGAACGCCAACCCGGTCGATATCGTCCAGCGTCACCTGATAACCATCCGAATTGAATCCGATTGCCGCCAGATAGCGCTTCATATCGAGCAGCGAGAAACCCAGTTGCCGGATCTGATCGCGATCACCGTCCCGCCACATGCCGGTGAACGTCATCACCTCGTTCGTGGGAATCCCCATATGGTAGGTGAGGAGTGTGGCGAGCGCCGCCGATCCGCAACTGAAATCATATTGCTGGCGCACAACCGTCAGATAGCGTCGTTCCGCAAAAGACTGGATGCGCATTTCATAGCGCCCTGAAAACCCGCCGCCTCCGGTGTAAAAATGCTGTTTCCGGGGCGGAGACCCCACACAGGCAGCAAGGCCTGCGGCCAGCAAAAGCAAACCGCAGACCTTGCCGGGCCAGCCGAAGCCGACCCTGTCGCGCACCCACGGTTCAGGGGTTCGGGGAAAGCGCGACATTGACCTGTATCGATGCGTTCATCGCAACATTATTTCCGGTGTTCGAACTGATAATAGCCAGACCTGACATATTCTGGAACGCATTATCAAGGATTCGCACGTTTCCGGTTACGCTGTTACCGCTGACGCTCGATTCACTGACTGCAGCAGCCTGTATGCCTTCCGTTATTTGCAACAGATTGGCACGACCGGTCGTTTGCGCCAGCACCGACTCGTCCACGATGCTGCTGGCATCGAAAGGACCGGCCACAACCGGAGCTGCGACCAAGGCAAGGACGAGCAGGCTATATTTGTAACAATTGCTCACGCGCCTGTCTCCCTGGATACCCGGCTGGCTTGCCGGGGAAAGAGCACGCCCCCTTCCCCGACCAGCCATTTGCTTACTGACCGACTGTGAGTGTGCCGATCGAGGCGGCGATGCTGACCGACGCGTTTTGCAGCGAGCCGGTGCCGGTGTTGAGGTTGACCGACTGCATACCAGCGAAGTTCTGGAAGGCAGAACCGCCGATGGTGTTGCTGTTGTCGATCGAGCCGATGGCGCTGCCGCCGGACGTGGCGGAACCGCTGTCATTGCCAGCACCATCGTTGTCGACGCCAGCGGTGGAGCTCAGAGGAACATTGTAATGCACGCCGATTTTCGACACCGTGCCAGCCAGCGCAACGCTGGAAACAACGGCGTTGTTACCGAACTGGTTGCTGGTTGCAGCACCACCCGGCTTGGCGAAGACCGTGTTCCACTGGGAGATCGAGCTGTCGGAATAGCTGGCGCTGCCGCCGTTGGCGACGGAGCCCTTGCCCTTGTTCTCGACTTCAACCGAGTTATCGCTCTTGTCGACGTTGGTGGTGTTGTTGGAGGCGATCGTTTTGGTCGAGCTGTCGCTGTTGTACGATTCCTTGATCTCGCTTTCGTTCTTCGTCACCGAGATGTTCTTGGTGTCGTTGTCGTTCTTGGTGTTGTAGGAGTCTTCGACCTTGCTCACCGTGATATTTTTGGTGTCATTGTCATTTTTCGTCACCGAGATGCTCTTGGTGTCGGTGTCATTCTTCGTCACCGTGGTGGTGTTGTTCGAATCTTTGGTGATGACGTCATTATCGTTCTTCGTCACCGAGATGTTTTTCGTGTCGTTGTCGTTCTTCGTCAACGAAATATTTTTCGTCTCGGATTCATTCTTCGTGTTGTAAGAATCCTCGACCTTGCTGACGTTTGTGGTCTTGGTGTTGTAAGAATCATCTGTCTTGTTGACCGTCGTGTTCTTCGTCGTGTCGATGTCCACAGACTTGGAAGCGTCAACTGTCTTAGTGTTGTTTGAATCTTCTGTCTTGGTAACCGTGGTGTTCTTCGTCGTGTCGACGTCCACCGTCTTGGTGTTGTAAGAATCATCCGTCTTGTTGACCGTCGTATTCTTCGTCGTGTCGATGTCCACAGACTTGGAAGCATCAACGGTCTTCGACGCATCGACCGTCTTCGTGTTGTTCGAAGCGACGTCACCGACCGTCTTGGTGTCCGTTTCGGTCTTGGTTACCGT